>Ga0102938_10000021_pt1 | contig 73434 bp, 57 predicted proteins | sample SalPonR2_B_D2_MG_FD_84516 | JGI IMG/M metagenome (GOLD analysis project Ga0102938, IMG submission 84516) | Salt pond soil microbial communities from South San Francisco under conditions of wetland restoration - Salt Pond MetaG R2_B_D2_MG | ecosystem: Environmental > Aquatic > Marine >...
CGTGTCCCCGAATGTTCGTGTCCCCGAATGTTCGTGTCCCCGAATGTTCGTGTCCCCGAATGTTCGTGTCCCCGAATGTTCGGTGTCCCCGAATGTTCGTGTCCCCGAATGGTCCCCCGAATGGTCCCCTTAAAGATTCTCCCCATTGTCAAACTTTGGGCGTTTGGGCATGGCAACGGTTCTCCGATCCATCGTTGCCAATGACTAAGCGGAACCCAACGTTTCCGCTAACTATCCTTGGAGACGGTAGCCAGCAGGACGTTACGGATTTGCCGCCCTGCCGCATCAATGGCTACCCGGAGACTTCCGGATAACGTCCTGCTTGCTTCGTCGCAAAACGGATCACTCAGATGATGCCCATAAAAGCTCTCTAAAAGGTCTCCGCGTCGATGAAGCTGGACTACCGCTTCCAGTTCGAAACCTTCGAAAAAGCCTTCCCACTCCGCACTATCCAAACGTCCTAACCAGGTTTGCTGGAATCATTCCACAGAACGCTGCTTAGCCGTTTGATCGCTAGCTTGGGCTGAATGCAGAAACCGCGGCTATCGCCAAAGCGGCTCATTTACCGGATGACTCCTGCCTGCCTGCTTAACCAAACCTTTCTTAAGGCCTAGTACAGAAAAATGGGGCAGCCCAACAGCGCATGCCGACGATCGAAGCAGCACCGTTGCAAGCTAAGTTGCAACGGCATGACAAAACCGATCCCTTCGCCTGTCAAGGATCAGGCGGAAGCGACCTGCCAGCCCACGGTGTCATTAACGAGCCGCTTGATGAACATCGTCCTGCGATTGATCGGCGTCTTGTTCAGCTGGTTCTTGCATCCGCGACTTCAGCTCGCGGCAAGCGTCACTGGGATTCTCGCACAGGCTACAACTGGTTTTTCCGTCGGCATCTTTCTTATTGCCCAAACCACCGCATGATCCGCTAATCGATCGTCGGCCGAACATGACACCTACCGCCATTGCCAGCAGCACGACGAGAAAGACGCTGCAAACGATCGCTGCTAAAGTTAAAATTGCGGCAATATTCATGCTTATTCCCCCACTCCGAGTGCCTACTCCGAGCAAAACGTATTCTGTGCAAAACGATAAACAGTGAAGCCGAAACCATCGGCGAGGAGTCTCGCTAGAACCTACTCGTCTTCATTCCGGGGCTCAAAAATGCCGGTCGCCACCGTTTCATAACGCTCGCCCTCACGATGGATCAGCAACACATCGAGTCCCAATCGCTGAGCGACCGCTAACCCTTTCTCTTTTCCCAGCACGTTAATGGCAGTGGCCCACGCATCGGCCATCATGCAATTTCCAGCCCCCACAGACACCGAAGCTAGGGCATGCTCCACCGGTTGTCCTGTGCGAGGATCGATCGTGTGCGAAAAACGCTGGCCGTCGACTTCGAAAAAATTACGGTAATCTCCAGAAGTTGCCACAGCCATGTCGGTTAACGGAAAAGCGAGCAACACCTCATTCGCGTCTGCATCGGGCTGCTGGACCCCCACCCCCCATTGGCGATCACCGCGATCCCCCAGCACACGCACCTCACCGCCAATCTCCACAAACACATTGTCGCAACCTAAAGCCTGCAAACGTTGCAACACCCGATCGACTCCGTGCCCCTTGGCAATGGCCGACAGGTCGACGGTCAATGCTGGGATCGCCTTCCGCAATGCAGGCGGCTCCACCCTGACCTCCAAATGCTGATAACCGACTCGCTGCAGCAGTTCCTCGATCCGATCGTCTTCTGGCACCTGCATCGTCCGCTCACCGGCACCGAAGCTCCACGCATCGACCAGGGGTGATACGGTTACATCGAACGCCCCTTCGGATTGCTTGGAAACTTCCAAAGCGTAGGCCACTACCGTCGCCGTTTCGGCCGAAACGGGGAACCAATCGGTTGAGGTGGAGCAATTAAATTGGCTGAGCTCCGATGACTTCAGATAAGTCGACATTTGATCGTTGACGCGGCGTAGTTCGGCATCAACTTCAATTTTCCAGTCGTCCGGTAGACCATCCGGCGGATTGGCGAGCTTGACCATGTAAGTCGTGCCCATCGTTTGCCCGTAGGCCTCCAAGATGACCGACGCGGGGCCGGTGGTCTCGGGAGGCTGGCATCCAACGCTCACACAACTCGCTAGAACCAGCAGGATTGTGACACCGCGAAATCCCATGGCTAACCGCCGAAGTCGTCATAGGCGATGTTCTCGGGCTCGACCCCAAGGTCATCGAGCATCTTGAAGACCGCCGCATTCATCATCGGAGGTCCACAGATGTAGTACTCGATATCTTCAGGTGCCGGATGATCCTTGAGATAGTTTTCCAGCAACACTTGGTGAATGAAGCCGACGTAACCGGTCCAGTTATCTTCCGGCAAGGGCTCGCTGAGGGCGATATTGAACTGGAAGTTGGGAAAATCTTTTTCGATCTCCCGGAAGTGATCGACATAGAACAGTTCGCGACTGCTACGCCCACCGTACCAATAAGAGACCTTACGCTTAGTCTTTTCTCGTTTGAACAGTTCAAAGATATGACTTCGCAGCGGAGCCATCCCGGCACCACCGCCGATGTAGACCATCTCCGACTCCGATTCCTTGATGAAGAACTCCCCATAAGGTCCGCTGATCGTTACCTCGTCACCTGGCTTGAGATTGAAGATGTAGCTGGACATCTGACCGGGCGGAGTCCCTTCAGGAGCTCGCGGCGGCGGACTAGCCACACGCACGTTCAGCATGATGATGCCATGCTCACCGGGATAGTTAGCCATCGAGTAGGCTCGCACGACCGGTTCGTTGACCGTCGAGACAAAACGCCAAATGTTGAACTTGTCCCAGTCCTCATGGAACCGAGGATTGATGTCAAAATCTTTATAGTGGACGGTATGCGGTGGGCATTCGATTTGAATGTATCCACCGGCCTTAAACGCCACTTCCTCGCCTTCGGGAAGCTCCAGCACCAATTCTTTGATAAAGGTCGCCACGTTGTCATTACTGCGAACTTTGCACAACCACTTCTTGGTATCGAATGCCTCTGGGGGAACTTCGACATCCATATCCTGCTTGACCGCCACTTGGCAGCTCAGCCGTTTTCCCTCACGGGCTTCCTTCGGCGAAATATGATTCTTTTCCGTCGCCAGAATGTCCCCACCCCCACTGGTGATGTGGACTTCGCACTGAGCGCACGTGCCACCGCCACCGCAGGCACTCGACACGAAGACGCCAGCGTCGGCTAAAGCTCCCAGGAGCTTCCCGCCAGCCGGGACCTCGATCTCCTTCTGATGATTGATAACGATCTTGACCGGTCCAGAAGCGACCAATTGCTTCTTGGCGGCAAGAATCAACAACACGAGTGCCAAGATCACCAGAGTGAACATCAGCACGCCGAAAATGACGATTAGGGAACCCATGGAATTGAATCCGCAGTTGCTAGTTAGCGAACAGTGTCAGTAGTTTCTTCTGGTCAGTCGTTTCGTGACCAGTCGGAAATGCAATCCGAGCGGGCAACGGAACATCCAATGCCCAAATTTCGCGATCTGATGACCAGACAAATCACTGTGGGGCCTCGTCAACCAATCGGGTTGCAAGCCAGCCCAACGATCGTGGTAGCTGCCAACGATTACAGTTGAATGCCACCGAACGACATGAATGCCAAAGCCATCAGTCCCACGGTGATGAAGGTGATGCCTAACCCACGAAGTCCTGGCGGAACGTCGGAGTACTTCATTTTCTCACGAATCCCCGCCAATGCAGCGATTGCCAAAGCCCATCCGATACCGCAGCCAAAACCGTAAACGCACGATTCGGTGAAGTCATAGCGACGTTGTTCCATGAACAAAGAAGCCCCGAGGATGGCACAGTTGACGGTGATGAGCGGCAAGAAAATGCCGAGGGCGTTGTACAGCGGTGGAAAGAATCGATCGAGGAACATTTCCAAGATCTGCACCATCGCCGCGATCACCCCGATGTAACTGATGAAACTGAGGAAAGTCAGGTCCAAGGCTCGGGCGCTCTCGGTCGACAGGAGCGCCCCACCCGACAGACTGGCAACCCAACCCAAAGCACCGGGCCTGAGCAGATAGTTGTAGATCAAGTTATTCGCTGGCACGGTAATCGTCAGAATGACGACCACCGCCACTCCCAATCCGAGGGCGGTTTTTACATTCTTCGAAATGGCCAAGAACGTGCACATTCCCAGGAAGAATGCCAGTGCAAGGTTCTCGACGAAAACGGCTTTGATAAAAATGTTTGCGTATTCGTTCATAGTACTTAAGCCTCTTCAATCTGTTCAGGGCGGAAGACACGAATCACCCAGATCAGAAAACCGATCAGGAAGAAAGCACTCGGGGGCAGCAGCATCAAATTGTCCGGATCGTACCAACCACCTGGCTGTCGAATCGTTCGCAGAACCTCCACGCCAAACACCGTTCCACTGCCGAACAGTTCACGGAAGAATGCCACAAACATCAGAACAAAACCGTACCCCAGCCCGTTGCCGAATCCGTCGAGAAAACTGACTGGAACGCCGTTCTTCATCGCAAAGCCTTCGGCTCGTCCCATCACAATGCAGTTCGTGATAATCAAACCGACAAACACCGACAATTGCTTGCTGGTTTCGAACAGGTAAGCCTTCAGGATTTGATCAACGATAATCACCAGTGAAGCGATCACCGTCATCTGCACGATGATTCGAATACTGCTGGGGATGTAGTGTCGAATCGCACTCACCGCAGCGTTACTAAAAGAGGTCACTGCAATCACCGCGATCGACATCACCAAAGCGGTGCTCATCTTGGTTGTCACAGCCAGAGCGGAACAGATACCCAAAATCTGCAGCGCGATCGGATTGTTGTTGAAAATTGGTCCGAATAGAACGTCAAATGCTTTTTGTTTAGCCATGATTACTTCGCCTCTCCTTCCGCGGTAGCGGCAGGTGCGGGGTTCTTGCGTTCAACGACCGGAATCTCTTTCGCCTGAGGCACGGCCGCCGTTTCGACAGGACCGATGTCCCCTTCGACCGTCGGCACTGGATCTCCTCCGGCAAGTTCGGACTTCAGCTTGTTCAGATACGAACCGTACGCTTCGTCGCTAACCCAGTATTGAACCAAATTCGAGACACCAATGCTGGTAATGGTTGCACCTGACAGGCCATCGACCAAAAAAGGATCTTCCTCGGGAGCGGGTCCCTTGCTGACTCCCAGAGCAGGTGTCCCTGTTTCGTCATAGACCTGCCGCCCGACCCACTGAGCTTTCCAGTTTGCGTTGTCGACCTCGCCTCCTAAGCCTGGCGTTTCACCATGCTCATAGAAGGTCAAACCTTGCACCGTTTCGATGTCTTTCTTCAATGCCAAGTATCCGTACAGCGTCGACCAGAGGCCTTTTCCGTAAACCGGCAGCACCACTTGTCGAACGACGCTGTCATCTTTGAAATCTTTGACCAGATAGACACGCACGATGCGTTCCCTTAGGTCGATCCCAATGGGATTTTCGACATCCGAAGGAATCTCCTCGACCATGCCCTGTTCTTGGTTGTTCACCGCTTCGCGGGGATCGTAGGTCTCGGGGTCGACCGCCGTGGTGTAGTTACCGGTCTTCAGATCGACAAAGCGTTCTTCCACCACTCGGTAGAGCTCGGCGACCTGTTTTTTGGTTAAATCGGACGCGGGAATTCCCAATTCGTCCGCAGCCAGACCGGCAGCATCAACAATATTTCGCTGACGATCAAGGATTTTATTGGCGTCTTGGCGGTCCTTCAGCATCACGTACGCCGCACTCACACTCAGTGAGCAAACGACACACAACGCGAAGGCGACCCCGATCGTGTAAGGCAATGATTCACGTTGTGGCATAACGAGCAACCCTCCGACGAATGTTGGCTTGCATGACAAAATAATCGATTAACGGAGCAAACACATTGCCGAACAAAATCGCCAACATGATGCCTTCAGGGAAGGCTGGATTGACGACTCGAATCAGAACGGTCATCAAACCAATTAAAAAGCCATAGAACCACTTTCCCGTATTCGTCATTGAGGCGCTAACCGGGTCGGTAGCCATATAAACCAAGCCGAAAGCCAAACCACCAATCACCATGTGCCAATGAAACGGCACAGCGAACATTGGATTCGTGGTACTGGAGACTTGATTCATCAACAGTGAAGTCGCAAACACACCCAGAATGACACTGGCCATAATCCGCCAGGAGCCAACCCCTGCCGCAATCAACATCAGGGCTCCAACCAAACAAAGCAGTGCGCTGGTTTCGCCGACGCAGCCTTGCACCGTCCCCAAAAACGCCGACATCCAGCTAATCGGCGCTTCCGCACTGCCAGCTTCGGTTGCCGAAACAAAACCGTACTGCACGGAAGAGAGCGTCTCTTCCACCGACGAAGCGGCCGGCGCGGTCGCCAAAGCCCCCAGCGCGGTCGCCCCGCTGAAACCATCCACTGCGGTCCAGACTTTGTCACCGCTAATATCACCGGCGTGAGCAAAGTACAAATAAGCTCGCGCGGTTAACGCCACGTTGAGGAAATTCCGTCCTGTTCCGCCAAAGACTTCCTTTGCCACCACCACGCCAAAAGTAATGCCCACAGCGACCTGCCACAGCGGAATCGAAGCCGGCAAAATCAGCGGAAACAGCAACCCTGTAACGAGAAACCCTTCATTGATCTCATGGCCTCGAATGACACTAAAGACCATTTCGACATGCCCCCCCACAAACATGCAAACCGCATAGATAGGGATAAAGAATATCGCGCCAAGCACAAAATTGTCTAAGTGGTTCGTCGGATCATTCTCGAAGCCCAACAGTTGGTGGAACTGATGATGCCAATCCTGGTCCGGCGAGACCTCGACGGTCTCCATCGCCTGCAGTGCCGTATTGGCTTGATAGCCAACATTCCACATCCCAAACAGGGTGACCGGAACGAGCGCCATGACGACCGTGATCATCATGCGTTTCAGGTCGATCGCATCGCGTACGTGCGTCGAGCCTTTGGTTGTTTCCCCCGGCGTGTACAAAAACGTATCGAGGGCCTCATATACCGGGTAGGCCTTATCTAACAGACCTCCCTCGGCAAAGTGCGGATGGACTTTGTCCAGTAAATCGCGCAGTGCTTTCATCGGCTTAACCTTCGTGTTCGATGGTGGTCAAGTTGTCACGCAGGATCGTGCCGTACTCGTACTTGCCGGGACAGACAAAGGTACAGAGGGCCAAATCCTCTTCTTCCAACTCAAGCGCACCTAATAACTGAGCTTGTTCGGTATCACGGACGATCAGCGACCGCAGTAACTGCGTTGCCAAAATGTCCAGCGGCATCACTTTCTCGTAGGTACCCAGCGGCACCATGGCACGTTCACTGCCGCCGGTGCTGCTGGTGAAGGCAAACTTCTTGTCCTTCAACGCGGCCGATGCATACACTCGCGTTGTCGAGAACTTATCAAAACCGGGCATCTGCCAGCCGAGGAACTCGCGGTGATCGCCTTCTTCGATAATGGAGATTTGGTTGCTGTAACGGCCGAGATAATTCATCGGCGACTCACTTGCCCGGCCGCTGAGGACCGAACCGGAAATCACCCGAGGCTTGCGAGTTTCATCCAACTGTCCAGCGATCAACTGATCCAAATCGGCTCCGAGGCGGGTCTCCAACAAACGAGGCTGCCTGACCAAGGGACCGGCCAAAGAGACCACCCGCCGAACGTCGAGCTTGCCGGTCTGCAACAGCGAACCGATGGCGACGACATCTTGATAATTGATGTACCAGACAGTCTTGGTCGGCCCGACCGGATCAAGCAAGTGAATGTGAGTCCCTGGCAGGCCGGCGGGATGAGGCCCATCGAAGGTTTCCACCCGCACACCAGGCACGCCGTCGCCGGGGATCTCTGCCTTGGGTGCCTTGCAGACGTAGGTCGTCCCGTCGGTCAACTTCTGAATCGCCAATAATCCGAGCGTAAACTGCTCGCTACGACCAGCCAGCACCACCACCGGATCGGGCGACAGCGGATTGGTATCCATCGCCTGCACGAAGATCGAATGCGGCTGACTAGCCGGCGAAGGCACGCGACCATAGGGCCGAGCCCGAAAGGCGGGCCACAAACCGCTTGCAGTGAGCTTTTCGATCACCTGCTCACGGCTCATTGCCTTCGCGTTTCCGGCACCGAACTCTTCCGCCTCGTCTCCGTCGACCTCAATCACCAGCGACTGAAACTTACGCTTCAGACCGCGATTCACATCGACGACCGTACCGGCAGCAGGCGACGTATAGGTCACCCCTTCGGTCTTCTTGTCGTGAAACACAGGCTGCCCAAGCTTCACGCGATCGCCGGGCTGAACCAGCATGGTCGGCCGCATGCCAATGTAGTCGTCGCCCAACAGCGCCACCTTGGACACATGCGGGGCAAGCTCGACGCGCTGCTCCGGTGAACCGGCGATCGGCAGATTCAGGCCTTTTTTAATGACGGTCATGAATAAATTTCCGGGAACCGCTAATTAGTTTGTGATTTTTTTCACAAGCAGAGCAAAAAAAGAAACCGCGACGCACGTAATCACCGCGGGGATGTTTCTTGTATCAGATTATAGGGTGTCGACAAAGGTGTGACGCAGGGAGGTTTTTTGGTCTTTGCGGGCACAGTTGTGCGGTCCGTTTCGCCGGGAATCGCCCCGCCACGAACTGCGGCTTACCAGATCCCGCTAAACAGCCAACAAAGGCCCTCAAGCATCCACTAGCCTCCTTGCCGGCAAGTCGCCGAGGGCTGCCAACTTACACTTAATTTCTTAAGTGTCGCACCCTAGCGCCACCGAGGCGGAAACCGCCAGAAACGGCGGCATCGACCGCACCGATTGACGCTCAGTGCGTAAGATGAACGTTGAGAGGCGGACGATCCTCCAGCACGACAAGACGCTGTCGCCAGGACGCGGAAGAGCGGGCGAGCAAGCGCATCCTCGTGGCGGGCGCGCGCTGGTATTTCCGGCGAGCGAAAGCGGGCCCCTAATTGGCGATCTCCGTCGATCCTCCCTTTACTTCCGGAAAGCCCTTTCCAATCATGACAGAAATCGACCAGCCGACTCCACACTCAGGCTATCTCGCAGCGATTGTCGCGGCCTGCGTGAGGGGCTTCAGTGGCTGCGAAGGCAACGCCACTACCAACCGCACCAGCACCGAACAGACCACCCATGACCATGAAGGCCACGAGCACGACCATCATCTTGGGCCGCGCGGCGGGCACTTGGCAGCCTTGACGCCGGGCAAGATCGCAGCCGAGTGGGTGATTTTCGACGAAGGCAGGGAACTGCAGATCTTCCTGCCCGAGTCTACCGAATCGGTCAAAGGCGTGGCGATACACGCTAGGCGAGGCGAAGAGGAACTGGAGCTCTATTCTTTCGAACCGGCCGCAGACTTAGGGCAAGGGGCTTGGCGTTTGGCCAGCCCTCCGCTATTCAATCATATTAAAGATGACGGCGGACCGCGACGCGGGCGTCAGCGTCGAAATTGTGGCGGAAACCGAAGGCGAACCGGCCGCGGCGAAAATCGTCCACCACCAGCACTAATGAGCCAACCCGGATGTCGGGGCAACCATGTGTCCAACCCTTTTATTCTGTAAGCAGTTCAGCGCATGCGTCGCGAAGACATTCGAAATATCGTTATTATTGCCCACGTCGACCACGGCAAAACCACCTTGGTCGACTGCCTGCTGCGTCAGAGCGGGCAGTTCCGTGACGCTCAATTAAAGGGAGAACGGATCCTCGATTCGAACGACCTGGAGAAAGAGCGCGGGATCACTATCCTTTCTAAAAACATTGCGTTGCCTTACCGCGGCGTGAAGATCAACATCATCGATACGCCTGGTCACGCTGACTTTGGCGGCGAAGTCGAACGTGTGGTGCAGATGGCCGACGGGGCACTCGTCTTGGTCGATGCTGCCGAAGGCCCCATGCCTCAAACCCGCTTTGTGCTTGAAAAGGCACTCGAAGCGGGTGTCAAGCCGATCGTGGTGGTCAACAAAGTCGACCGCCCCGATGGGCGCCCCGCGGAGGCACTCGACGAAGCACTGGAGTTGCTCGCGGACCTGGGCGGCGAGGAACAACTGGACGACGTGCGATACGTGTTCACCTCCGCCAAAGAAGGCTTTGCGACCATCGATCCCAACGTCCGCACCGAAGATATGCGGCAACTGCTTGACTTGGTCGTCGATTCTTTGCCGGGACCCGAAGTCGATCCCGATGCGCCTCTGCAGATGTTGGTTACCACCCTCGATTGGTCGGAGTACGTAGGTCGGATCGCTGTCGGCCGCATTCGCGCCGGTAAAGTATCGGCCAATCAAACGATTGAGTTGCATCGGGCCAACGGTGTCCAGACCAACAAGATCTCAGGGCTCTACACCTTCGACAACCTTGGACGGGCTGCCGCCGAGACCGCTTCGGCGGGCGACATCGTGGCGATTGAAGGCTTATCGGACGTGGAAATCGGCGACACGATTTCCGCCGTCGGAGCGGCCAACGCGTTGCCTCGTTTGACGGTCGACGAGCCGACGCTGGAAATGGTCTTCAGCGTTAACTCCTCGCCGCTCGTGGGGCGCGAAGGAAAGTATGTCACGACGCGTCAGTTGAAAGGTCGACTGATGAAAGAGCTCGAGCGAAACGTGGCGTTGCGAGTCGAGATGGTCGAGGGAACCGAAGCCTATGCCGTTCGCGGCCGTGGTGTGTTGCACCTGGCCATTTTGATCGAAACGATGCGTCGCGAGGGCTTTGAGTTGAGCGTCGGCAAACCGCGCGTGATCTTCAAAGACATTGATGGCAAGAAACACGAACCGTTCGAAATCCTGAACGTGGAAGTTCCGACCGAAAACATGGGCCCGGTGATGGAACTGGTTGGTTTACGTCGTGGCCAACTGCAGGAGATGCAGCAGCGCGGCGACTACAGCCTGCTGCGATTCCTCGTCCCCGCTCGAGGCTTGATCGGCCTGCGAACGCGGTTGCTGAACATGACTCGCGGCACGGCGATCATTCATCATCGCTTCTTCGACTATCAACCGGTCGAAGGCGAAGTACCTCGTCGCAGCAATGGCGTGCTGGTTTCGATGGTCTCGGGCAAGGCGATGCCATTCGCACTGTTTGCCCTACAAGATCGCAGCGACTTCTTTGTCGGCCCCGGCGAAGAGATTTACGAAGGGATGATCGTTGGCGAAAACGCACGCGATAACGACATGACGGTCAATCCTTGCCGTGAAAAGAAGCTGACCAACATGCGGGCCAGCGGTAGCGATGAAAATGTCATCCTCAAACCACCACGCGACCTGTCGCTCGAAGCGGCCCTGGAATACATCGAGGACGACGAACTGGTCGAAGTCACGCCGACCAAAATTCGCCTGCGAAAAATGCTGCTCAAAGAGGCCGAACGGCGACGCGGTGGCCGACGGTTCGCCAGCGTGCAAGGTGCCTAGCCAAGTACCGTTGCTTCGCCGCACACGCGATTGGGAAGTGCCGTCAAACCAACGGATGACGTCATCGACGCGCCTCTCGCGATGCACCCGTTTTTTTGAAAACCTGCCTTCCCACCAGAAACCGTCAACTGGTAAAGCTTCGGCTGCGAAGTTGCAAAAAGAATCGCAGCCGGCAGGGTCCCCCATGCCGGCTGCTCCTGAGAACCTTGGCGATGGCAGCATCACCGCCAAGCCCAACTTATTGGCAGCACGATTCCGACCGAATCATCACTGTCCGGCGAGATACCGTCCGGCGGGTGCTTTTTTCTTTTATTTGTTGCAGGAGTTTTGCCATGGAAGGCACCACCGCCGCTCATCCCTCCGACATCCCGCCCGCCACAACGGGAGGAATGCCGGCATCTGAGGGAACCGCCGAAGTGCCCCCGAACGGCGAAGCATTCGATCTGGTGGCGGAGTTCGACAAGCTGCGAAATCTGGATTCCGAGCAGATCATGTTCGGAATCACCCAATACGCCCTGCCCGCTTTTGCCGCCCTGGCAACGATTCTGGTCGGATATTTTTTGGCCAAGTTTCTCTCTCGCGTGATCAGCGGTCCGGTGGTCAAACGGGTCGACGAAACGCTCGGCAGGTTCGTTGGCAAGTTTACTTTTTATTCGATCATGGCCGCGATTTCATTGGCCACGCTTTCCAAGATCGGAGCTCCCGTGGGTGGCTTGGCGGCGTTGGTCGCGGCGGCCGGCTTTGCGATTGGCTTGGCCTTTCAAGGCACCCTCAGCAACTTTGCTTCGGGCGTGCTGCTGTTGGTGTTCCGCCCCTTCAAGGTTGGGGATTTTGTCAACGCAGGAGGCGTCACCGGCCAAATCAACGAGATCGACCTGTTCACCGTGACGCTCGACACGCCTGACAATCGCCGCATCATCGTGCCGAACAGCTCGATTTCCGGAGGCACAATCGAGAACATATCGTTCCATAAACATCGTCGCATTGAGGTCTTGGTCGGGGTGGAATATGCTGCCGACATCGACCACACGCGGCGGGTTTTGACCGAAGCCGCCGAAGCGTTGCGGCCTCAATTGATCGATGGTCACGACCGAGGCTATGCGGTCATTCTGGATAACCTGGGGGCGAGCAGCGTCGACTGGAAAGTCCGCTTCTGGGTAGCGAGTGCCAATTTCTGGGCGGTTAAAGAACAGCTCACCGGCGAGATCAAACGACGACTCGACGGCGCCGGCATCGGCATCCCCTTCCCTCAAATGGATGTTCATGTGATTGGCATGGGAGCATCGACAGCGACGGCGGAACCGCCGCGAATTCGACCTCGTGCCCGCACATTGCGTCAAGCCGGCTGACAGACACCCGACGTGGCGTTTCCAGTGAGAACGCTATACTGTGGGTTAGGTCTGACTATTTACACCCACCAGGAATAGGTGCCTTGTCGCTGACTCCCGAAGAATTTGGTCGCTTGATGGATCGCGTGCGCGTCGGGGACGAGCAAGCGACGACCGAACTATGGGAAAGCTACTTCCAGCGTCTCGTCCGCGTGGCGGCAAAGCGTTTGCCAGCCTCGCTGCGACGCTCTGGCGATGAGGAAGACGTGGCGCTGAGTGCTTTCCAGAGTTTCATTGTGGGGATCCAAGGCGACCGCTTTCCCGATCTTTCAGGTCCCGAAAACCTATGGGGATTACTGATCACGCTGACCGGTCGCAAGGCCCACGCCCACCTGCGGCACGAAACGCGACAAAAACGCGGCGGTGGCCAAGTGCGAGGCGAATCGGTGTTTGCCGACGCAGATGAAATTCGCGGGGCGGGGATCGGCGGGATTGCCGGCGATCAAGGAGCGGCCGACCTGCAAGCCGAATTGGCCGAAGAGTGCGATGCCTTATTAGCTCAATTGCCTGACGAACAATTGCGACAAATAGCTATTATGCGAATGGAGGGTTTTCTGGTCGACGAAATCGCCACTCGGCTAGAATTATCCAAACGCGCCGTTGAGCGGCGTTTGCAATTGATTCGCAAAACGTGGACCGAAGCCCTTGAATCGGAACCGTCGTCAGAACTCGAGTCGTAGGAACCGGACATGTCGCTACTGAACCTATCCGCGGCGGAACTGGCTCGCATTGACGCCGTTTGCCTGCGGTTTGAAGCCGAGCTAAGGTCGGGACAGGGTGCCCGCATTGAAGCGATGCTTGCGGCCAATCCGGATGTTGATGCGGTCGTCTTGCGAGAAGAATTGGAAGCGATCCAGGCGGAACTCGCCGCGGGCGAAACCTCGGCGCCGCACGCACCGGCTGGCAACGACGAATCGCGGAACAGCAAAGAACCAGGAGAATCTATCTTTCGGCCCGGTGTTCACCTAGGGCCTTACAAGATCGATTCGCTGATCGGTCGCGGAGGCATGGGGCGCGTTTACCGTGGATTCGATACCCGGCTCGCTCGCCCGGTGGCAATCAAAGTCTTGGCCGATGATTGGGCGCAGCGACAAGATCGCGTCGAACGCTTTGAACGGGAATCACGTGCCGTCGCGGCGATGCGTCACTCCAACATCGTGTCGTTATTCGACATTGGCAACCACGCCGGTCGTCCCTATGCGGTGATGGAACTGCTCGAAGGCGAAACGTTGCGAGAGCGGATGAATCGGGGCCCGATGAGCCACCGAGAAACGCGGCTGGTGGGCGCTCAAGCCGCCGACGCTTTGGCGGCCGCCCACGCTCGTGGCATCGTGCACCGTGACCTGAAACCCGAGAACCTCTTTCTGACCGCCAACGATGCGTCCGATTCTTCACTAGCTCAAACGACCACCGTCAAGCTGCTGGACTTCGGGTTATCGCGATCGCCCGACGGCGACGTGGCCGGCAGTAGCGAACCGACGGCCAGCGGTATCGTGATGGGAACCGCTGGCTACATGGCTCCGGAACAGGCCCGTGGGGAAAAGGCAACGTTTGCGGCCGACATCTTCAGCCTCGGTTGCGTTCTGCATGAGTGCTTCTACGGCCGATCTCCGTTCCCTGGCAAGACGTTGGCGGAATCGCTTGGCGCGGTCTTGCACACCGATCCAGTGGTCGATCCGGAAACCTTAGCAACCGACCCGGACTTGGCAGCATTGATCGATCTCTGCCTGCGGAAAGCGCCGCCGCAGCGGCCTGCTACAGCCAGCGATGTCGCTCGCGGCCTGCGCAGCGCTGTGGGGGCAAGCGGCGATACGGCGCTATCCGATGCGGCGTTGCCCGCCGCGGACCAAACGTGGCATCCAATCGCATCGCCGACGGAATCGACCACCGGCCGGCAAGCAACGACGTCCCGGCAAGTGACCACTACCGAGATACCCTCGCTTGATCGACGCAGCGTACTGAAGTGGGTCGCGGTGACGACCACGGGACTGGTCGGTGGCGCGGGATTGTGGAGCGCCACCATGAGCGGCACCTCCAGAATGGATTCGATCGCCGTGCTGCCGTTGAACGCGGCCGACGAGTCGCACCGTTTGCCGGTCGGCTCGCGAGAGATGTCGGACGACGAACAGATTGCCGCGATGTTGGTCAACCAACTAGCCCAGCAACGGGACTTGAAGGTCGTGCCCTATCGACCGCTCGCCAGTTCCCCAGCCGATTACAAAGAAATCGGCAGAGAATTGGGGGTCAATGGCTTGGTCCTTGTCGATGTAACGGGGGAAGACGAGCAACGCCAGATTCACTTGCAACTCGTCGACGTGTCAGGCTCGGCCGCTTCGGGGCAACTTGTGTGGGGCGACACGTTTGCATACGGCTCTCAGGCCAGCTTGCTGGAGCAACGCAGCCACGCCGCCGTGCTGGCCGATAAGATCGGCATCCAGGTCCATGCGCTGCGCGAGACAGGCGAAACCGAAATACCGCAAGCCTTCAGTTGCCTGATCAACGGTCAAGCTCGTTTGGATCCCGATAGCGAAGCGGGTTTGCGAGAGGCGATGAACTGTTTCGGCAACGCGCGACGCGTGGACGAACAATTTGCCGAAGCCCATGCAGGCTTTTCGATTGCCGCGCTATCGCTGGCCGCTTTGGAATCAACCGACGCGAGCAAGAAATTGGTCAGAGAAGCTCGCGAAGGTGTTTTGCGAGCCATGGAGCTGCAACCTCGGTCGTCTCTGGCGAACTTAGCCGCGGCAATGCTGAAATGGCGAAACGATCGTCAATACCAAGAAGCCGAACAGCACTTCCAAACGGCTCTGGAAGCGATGCCCAACAGTTGGCAGGTCCAACATGAGTTCGCACTCTTTGCTGCGGCTCGACAAGATGCCCCGACGGCACTCGCTGCGGCCAACCGTGCCGTCACGCTGAACGCCCTCTCGTTGACGCTGCGCATTGACGCCACTCGCTTGCGTTGGTTCACCGGTTCGCATGAGTTGGCAAGGATCGAAGCGGGCGCGGTGCTGCAAGACTTTCCCAACAGCATCAAAGCGAGAGGACTGGTGATCGACCTGGCGGAGCAATTCCAGGACTACGCCGCGGCGGCCGCGCTGCAAGGCTTGGCTTGGCAACCGGCCGACGGACTGGACGCCTACTTTGTCGCTCGCATGACACGCCTGACGGAGTTCCCGTACGGTCCCTTCGGCCCTAAGGCGAACGAAGCCATCGCGGCGGCTCGACAAGATCGCATCGATGACATTTACCTGTCTTCTCTGATCCAAGCCCAACCCACAATGCTTGTTTTCTTGCTGGCCGCCCACCCTGTTTTCGCAGAGCTTCGCACACGGCCGATCGCTCAAGAAATCCTGCCAATTGCGGTCAACGCCGCGGCCAAGGCCTAGCTTGACTCCCTTGCCGACGGGTTACTTTGCCTCTTTTGGCACGCTATCATCCCAAGGTGTTTTGAACGCTTCACCTTGAGGAAACACCCGCTCATGCAAACCCGTCCACTGGGCCGCACCGGCATTGAACTTTCCGTCCTCGGATTCGGCGCGTCATCGATCGGTCAGGAGTTTCGCCAAGTCGACATGAACGAAGCCTTGCGGGCGGTTCGGGTGGCCCTCGACGGCGGAATGAACTACATCGATACGGCGGCTTACTACGGTCGAGGGATGAGCGAAATCATGCTCGGGCGAATGCTGCCGGAGATCCCCCGTGAGTCGTATTTTCTCAGCACCAAGCTGGGACGCTTCGCCCCGCAGCATTTCGACTTCAGTGCCAAGCGGGTCGCCGAGAGCATCGACATTTCTCTAGAACGGATGCGCATCGATTATGTCGATATGGTCTTCTGTCATGACATCGAGTTTGTCGACGTCCAGCAGATCATCGACGAAACCCTGCCTGCGCTTCGCCAGCAAGTCGAACAGGGAAAGGTCCGCTTCATCGGCGTCAGCGGCTATCCGATGAACGTCTTCAAACGCATCTTGGCAGCCACCGAAATCGACGTCGTGCTGACGTACAACCACTACACGTTGCAAAACGACATGGCGCTGGAGTTGGTGCCACTTTGCAAACAGCAAGGCGTGGGGCTGATCAATGCGGCTCCGTTCAGTGCCCGCCTGTTAACCGACGCGCCGCTTCCCGAATGGCACAAAGCGACACCGGAAGTGCGTGAAGTGGCGGCGCGGGCGGCAGCGCATTGCCGAGCGAAAGGAAGCGATATTGCTAAGTTGGCGCTGCAGTACTCGGTAGCCAACGACGAATTCGCTTCCTGCGTCACCGGCTCGGCCAACCCCGGCCGTGTTTCGCAGTGGATCGAATGGCTGAACGAACCGCTCGACTTGCAGCTCGTCGCCGAAGTCCAAGACATTCTCAAGCCGATCCACAACTGGGTGTACGTCGAAGGCCGACCGGAAAACAACGATGTGAGCCCGGTGTAGCAGGCGTAATGCTCGACACGCTCGCCATCGAAACTCCCTCCCTCTCTCGAAAACCTGTCCCTCCCATGCGCGCCATTTCGTTACTCGAACCGCAACGCTTTGCTCCCGTTGAAATCGATCCGCCACCAAGCCCCGGTCCCGGCCAAGTCCTGGTGAAAACGCATCGGATGGGCATCTGTGGCACCGACCTGGGCGGCTATCTGGGAAAGTTCCCCTTCTTTGGTTACCCTCGCATCATCGGCCACGAATTGGGCGTCGAAGTCTTGGCCGTCGGCGAAGGCGTCACCAATGTCGCGAGCGGTGATCGCTGTAGCATTGAGCCGTACTTGAATTGCGGAACCTGCTTCGCCTGCCGCCGTGGTTTTACGAACTGCTGCGAGACCAACCAAACGCTCGGTGTGATGTGCGACGGCGGACTGTGCGAACGCTTTTTAATCCGCGCTGACAAACTTCATGCGTCGGCGTCGCTCTCCTACGAGCAACTAGCACTGGTCGAAACCCTGGCGATTGGCTGCCACGCGTCGGACCGCGGAGAATGCCGCAGTGGCGAACATGTGCTGGTCATCGGGGCCGGCCCGATTGGATTGGCGGTGATCGAATTTGTGCGACTGACCGGTGCCAAAGTCACGGTCATGGACCGAGTCGATTCGCGATTGCAGTTTTGCCAAGCGACCTATGGCATCGACAACCTCATCTCGTTCGAATCGCCCCAGCAGGCTCAAGCCGAAGCGATGCGCATCACCGATCGCGACAAGTATGCCGTCGTCATTGATGCCACGGGCAACCCGCAATCGATGACCGGAGCGATGCATTACGTTGCGCAAACGGGAACCCTGGTGTATGTCGGGATTACCAATCAAAAGCTGACCTTTGAGCACGCAACGATGCACAAGCCGGAAATGACCATCAAGGCCAGTCGCAACGCATTGCCCAGCGACTTTCGCCGGATCATTGGATTAATTGAAGACGGCACGATCAACACCAATCCCTGGATCACACACCGCGTCGATTTTGACGGCATGATCGCCGCCTTCTCCAGCTATACCCACCCCGAAACGGGCGTTATCAAAGCGGTGGTTGACGTCTCGGGCGAGTAACGGGCAGTCCGTTTCTGCCCCTTACATTGCCAACCTCCCGCATTCCCTCTTCGACCTGCCATTTACTATGTTGCAAATTTCTAAATACACGTTCGGCGTCGGCGACCGTTTCGCGCATCAAGCAAAAGCCCAATTACAAGCTTGCCTGCTGGCGACTGCGGAAGGTGCCGAAGTCGTTCCGGTGTGGAATAAGTCGAACCGTGAACACCAAACCGTGGGCTCTCAACCCGACAGTGTTCGCGTCGCTGCCGACGCCGCCGTGAAGGCACTCGGTTGGGAGCGTCCCTATCACGTCGACGCCGACCATATCAATCTCTCGACCGTCGATGGCTTCCTCGCCTCTTCCGATTTTTACACGCTCGACGTTGCCGATGCGATTGGAAAACCGGCAGCGTCGGAAGATATCGCCGGTTTCCTCGACCGTTATCCGCAACTGATCGGCACCATTGCGATTCCTGGTATCGACCAACCGTTCGAGATTTCTCGAAAGGCAATCGAAGCGATCGCGGGCAAGTATCTGCTGGCCGTTCAAGAGGCGGGCAAGATCTACCGTCATATTGCTCAAGCTAAAGGGGCCGACCAATTCATCACGGAAGTCTCCATGGATGAAACGGACAGTCCCCAGACACCGCCGGAACTGTTGGTCATCTTGGCGGCGATCGCCGATCAGGGCATCCCGCTGCAAACCATCGCTCCCAAATTTACCGGCCGCTTCAACAAAGGGGTCGATTACGTCGGCGATGTCGCCCAATTCGAGCAAGAGTTTTCCGATGATTTAGCGGTGATCGATTATGCCGTTCTTAAGTTTGGCTTGCCCACCACACTGAAGTTAAGCGTTCACTCGGGCAGCGATAAATTTTCGATCTACGGTCCGATCCGTCGCTGCATTGAAAAGTTCAACGCCGGCTTGCACATCAAAACGGCTGGCACAAACTGGCTGGAAGAGGTCATTGGTTTAGCCGAAGCGGGCGGCGATGGCTTAGAACTGGCAAAGGAAATCTACACCTCGGCACTGGCTCACAAAGACGCCCTGTGTGCACCGTACGCCACCGTGATCGACATCGACGAAGCTCAATTGCCGTCGGCCGAGGAAGTCCAAAACTGGACATCGGAACAATACGTCAGCGCGCTGCGTCACGATCAAAGCAACCCGCAGTTCAACAATCACCTTCGCCAGTTGATCCACGTCGGCTACAAGATTGCCGCTCAGATGGGCGACCGTTATTTGGCGATGCTGGAGAAGTACGAACCGGTGATCAGCAAGAACGTGACCGAAAACCTGTACTCGCGTCACCTCCAACCTTTGTTTCTCGATCGGTAGGAGCGGCTTGCCCAAGACACTGCCGGGACTTTTTACACCCCCTCTTTCCTAGGTTTATTCGTGAGCATCGATTTATTTCAGTTGACCGACCAGGTGGCCGTGGTGCTTGGTGGCACCGGAGCGCTCGGGGGCGCGATGGCGCAGGCACTCGCTTCCGCGGGGGCGCGTGTGGTCGTATCGGGTCGCAGCGAAGAACGGGGGTTGCAATGCGTCGAACGGATCACCGCGGCGGGTGGCAAAGCCTCTTTCCAAGCTGCCGATGCGCTCGACGCCGACTCGTTGACCGCTGCCAGGGAAGCGATCATCGCCGCTCATGGCACACCAACGATCTTGGTGAACGCGGCGGGTGGCAATCACCCCGACGCCACGTTGCCGCCGGGTGCTGAATTCTGCAAACTGCCGCTCGATGCTTGGAATCGCGTATTTGAATTGAACCTCGCTGGCGGCGTCTTGTTGCCATCGCAAGTCTTTGGCGAAGCGATGTTGTCAGCAGGGCAGGGGAGCGTGATCAATATCGCATCGATGGCGGGCATGATTCCGCTTTCCAGAGTCGTCGCCTATTCCGCAGCCAAAGCGGCCGTGATCAACCTGACGCAGTTTTTGGCCCGTGAGTGGGCGACAACCGGCGTCCGCGTCAACGCGATCAGTCCTGGCTTTTTCCCTGCCGACCAAAACCGAAAACTACTCTTCAAAGACGACGGCAGCTACACCGAACGTGGCGGACAGATCATCGGTCACACACCGATGGCAAGGTTCGGCAAACCGGACGAACTCGCAGGCGCGGTGATCTGGCTCGCCTCGCAACGGGCCTCGTCGTTCGTGACCGGCCAAAACATCGTCGTCGATGGCGGCTTCTCCGCGACCACCATCTAGCAACATCTCACTCCATCCGCAGTAAACGCCCATGAAATCTTGCATCACTGTCAGCCTTGTTGAAGAAGCCCGCGGCGGACCCTTCGTGTTATGGGACGGGTTGCGCGCCGCGTGCGAACTGTCGGCGCGAATGGGTTACGACGCGATCGAAATTTTCGCACCAGGTCCCGATGCCGTTGATCATGAAGAGCTGAAGACGCTGCTGGCCGATCACAGCTTGGACCTGGCAGCCGTCGGCACCGGTGCGGGCTGGGTGAAGCACCAACTACAGCTCGCCGATGCCGATCCGCAGAAGCGACAAGAGGCCAAAAATTTCGTGCGCTCGATGATCGATTTTGGCGGAGCTTTCCACGCCTTCGCCATCATCGGTTCGATGCAAGGTCGCCACGATGCAACGGTCGACAAACCGACCGCCTATGGCTACTTGGCTGAAGCCCTCGATGAACTTGGCCAGTACGCGGCGCAGTACAACGTGCCGTTGGTTTACGAGCCACTCAACCGCTACGAAACGAATCAAGTCAACACGGTTCAGCAGGGAGTGGAATTGCTCGACGGATTATCAACCAGCAACGTCAAACTGTTATGCGATTTGTTTCATATGCAGATCGAAGAGCGAGACGTCGCCGAAGCGTTGATCCGTGGCGGCAAACATGTCGGTCACATTCACTTTGTGGACAGTAACCGGCGTCCGGTCGGCGAAGGACACATCGACTTCCGCACCATCATGGCGGCCCTCCGCAAGATTGGCTACGAAGGCTACCTGTCGGCCGAGGCGTTTCCCTATCCAACGCCTCTCGTCGCCGCCGAGCAAACGATGCGGGCTTTCGATTACTGGACCAGTTGCACGCCGGCGCGCTGAGATCAGACCGTCAAGCGTTCGCGATCCCGGACGCCCAGCAGATAGAGGATCGCGTCGAGCCCCAGATTGGATACCGCGTGCCCCGCCTTCTGCCGCACAATCGGCTTGGCGTGAAAAGCGATTCCTAAACCGGCACGACTGAGCATCGGCAGATCGTTCGCTCCATCCCCAACGGCAATGATCTGCCTGCGGTTGATCCCCTCGGACGCCGCGATTTGCTCCAGCAATTCGGCTTTGCGTTGCCCATTGACGATCGGAGCGAGCACCTGGCCGGTCAACTTGCCGTCGATGATTTCTAGTTCGTTGGCGTGCACGTAATCGAACCCCAAGCGGTCGCGAAGCTGATTGCCAAAGTAGCTGAAGCCGCCCGACAGGATGGCCGTGCGATAGCCGAGCTCCCGCAAGTTCAACAACAGGGCCTCCGCACCTTCGGTCAATCGCAACCGCGCGGCAACGCGCTGCAGCGATGATTCCGGCAAGCCTTCCAGCGTGGCGACCCGTCGTCGTAACGAAGTGTCGAAATCGATTTCACCTCGCATCGCCATTTCCGTGATCGCCGCGACCGATTCTCCGCAGCCGGCTTCTTTAGCCAGTTCGTCGATCACTTCGGCTTGAATCAGTGTCGAGTCCATATCGAACACCACCAACCGACGCGACCGGCGATAGGCGTCATCCTTTTGCCAAGCAATGTCGATGGCAAAGTCATGACTTAAGTCCATGTAACGCGATTGCATGCGAGATTTGTCATGCGGTTCCCCTCGCAGCCAAAATTCAACACACGCCCGACGCGGCAAATCGGGATCTTCGATCCGGAACGGGCGGCCTGACAAGCGATGGATAACATCGATGTTCAGCCCTTCGGCAGCAATCACTTCGGTGACTGCCGCCAAATGTGCGGCGGTAATCGCACGGGCCAGCAGCGTCAAAATGTAACGCGGCTTGCCTTGGCGGTTCACCCAATTGTCGTACTCATTGTCGTCGACTTCGCGAATCTTCACCCGCAACTCGAGAGACGCCGCAACCGCGGAGACCGACAATTCGACATCCGTCTGCTGATCGACGCGGACCATCAAGCCCAGCAGCAACGATTGATGGATTACCGCCTGGTTGATATCCAAGACCTCCGCTCCGACCTCGGCCAGTTGGCGAGCCAACGCGGCCGTCAAGCCGATCCGATCTTCGCCAGTGAAACGAAGCAGAAAAATTTTGTCCATCATCAAAGTTCCGTTGCGTCCTAATCCTGCGCAGGTATTCGCCAAGGTCAGTCCACAGGCGAGATCAATAGCTTAGGAGGCGGAGCGAAGGCGAAGAAGGGCGGGCAACCGGTTCCACTAGCCTCGGAAAGGACACTTTTCCTGCAAACACTTGACCAAAGCCGCGCTGCGGGGCCAGCCGATTCTAGCGAAGTAGCCGAAAACAGCCGGCAGCAACTAGGCGGCTTGAGACCGCTGCGAGTCCAAGGCTTGTTCGACCGCCGCCTGGACACGCCGCGGCGTGATCGCTCGCATGCATTGATGGTGCCCGAGCGGACACTGTTTCTGCCAACAAGGCCGACATGCCAGCGGTTCCTGCACTACGAGCTCCGGCACATTAAAAGTCCGTGTCGGTTCAACATTGGTCGATCCGAACAAGCTGACCACCGGACGGTTCATCGCCACGGCAATATGCCGCGGTCCGCTGTCGGTCGACACGACCACCGACGCTCGGCCAAGCAGGCTGATCGAGAGATGCAGTGGCAAGTCTCCCCATTCGGCCATGCTGTGGACCCGTGGCGCATCGATTTGCGCAGCCAGCGCCGCCGATGCGGCTCGTTCGTTCGGGCCACAATGCAACAAGATGCCGGTGTCGGGATCGCTGGCCAAATCACGGCAGAACTGGATTAAGTGGGGAGCATGCCACAGTCTACTCTCTGCCATAGCGGCGCCACTGTTGACCACGATCAGCTTGCCGCAGGCGGCCAATCCGGTGGTCTGCAAATAATGGTCCGCCAGACGCTCCCCTTCTTCACAGGTTTTCAGTTCGACTCGCCGATCGCTGGTTTCGCAACCAACGCGACCAACGAGTTTTAGAAACCGATCGACCTCTGACGGCCGTTGATCAAAAGGCAGGTTTCGCGGATGAGCTTCACGTTCGTGAAGCAGAAATTTCCCAAGACCGCGATCGAATCCCAACCGTTGCTTGGCACCGGTCGCAAACGCCATGAGCGCCGCCGACTCGGATGCCGGAAAACTGACCGCCAAATCGATTCGCTCGCGGCGCAACTGCCAGGCTGTGGACCAGCGAGTTCGCGATGATCGGCCATAATTAATCAACTGGTCGAACCAACCGAGTGGCTCCAGAATTTGCAGCGGTGCATAGCGTCCCAAGCCAATCAGTTGGGCAGTCGGGAATCGATTCCGAAGGGCGCGCAGGGCTGGCGTGGCCATCACCGTATCGCCAACCCAACTAGGCAGAATAACCGCAATCTTCATCATTAGAACTTGTACAAGAGCAGCATGGAGTAAAACAGATCGCGCGGCAGCGCGCCCTGTGGCGTGCTGTCATATCGATTCGTAGCGGCCAGTTTGAGACTGAGATTATCGCTGTCGTCCAAGAGGATCTCCCAGCCTACATCGCTGACCAAACGGTAGTTCGAAAAATCGCCCCAGTCGGGGAAATAGTCGATCTTGGCTTTCAATTTCTGTTGACGTGTAATTTGATGTTCGGCTTCAACGCCAAACAGCGCTTCAGGTATCCACTCATCGACCGGAGCACCGATCTCCCGAGATGCACCGGCACCGAACCGAGTGACAAACGTCGAGTTATCGTTGCGAAGCCAGTAATACCCCAAACCACCGTTCAAGTTGACTCGCAGATCAAACGGTCGAAACTCATTCCATTCCATTCCGAATTTCCCAAACCCCGACCATCGACTGTCGGCCAAAATGCGGTCGTAGTCGAAGTTGACGCGTCCGTTATCTTGCGTCACCAAACCTTCGGTCTTGGTTCGGAAATAATCGAAATCGATGGCAAACGTGTAGACATCGGTTTCCCGCTTAAGCTCCGCCCCGGTCTGCAGACTGAGCGTGCTGGTGTTGCCTTCGCTGGCGTTCAACCCCAGTTCGGCATGATTGGTCCAGCCATTGGTTAACCACATCCACGGATAGCTATACCAACGCTGCGTCGTTTCGGCCAATGGCATCGGTTCGGCGATGGGAGTTGCCATCGGCTGGCCGATCCCGCTGCCAATGGCGGCAGGTGCCTCCAACGCGGCAGGTGCGGGAGCCCCCAACGCGGCGGGACTGGGCAGTGAAGCGGCCGCAGCAGGCGGCGGTGCGGGTATGTTTCCACTGGCATCCAGCAGCCCAGGTTCGTTGAAGTTAATCTGCGAAACCGGTGGTGCGGCCGGGTCAGGAGGCGTGTCAAACATCCAGCTCATCTGTGCCGAAGCGGTGTGGCTCAGGGAACTGCTCAGAAGCAACACAGCAAGCCCGCAGAGCAGCAAACGGAGCAAGCGTCGACGATGGCCCGGTAATCTGGTGGGGATCATACGAAGTCTTTGAATAGAATTAGCGAACGATGGATAAACTGAATGCAACCGCCAAGGAAATAACGCTGCCCTAACTTTGCCGGCGTAGCGGGGGGTGTAACAAATCATCCACAGGCAAGTCACCAGCGATTTGGCTAATATGGGCTCTCACGCATGCTTTTTTTACCATGTCTGTCGGTGCCGTTTGCGTTGGCTCGCCGTTGGTTTCGGGGTTCTCCGTGGGGCCTGCCGCTCCATGAACTTCGCCCGATTTCGCCATTTTTACTGACCCATGCCCGCTCTAAATTGCCCCGACGCGATCGTTCTGCAGCCCGACCGGCAAGAATACTCCTGTTCGCAATCGTCCTCCTAAAGCTTCGGCGCCGAAAGATTTGGTTCCCTATATGCCCGCCAGCTCCGTCCCAACCTCCACGTCGGTCGCCGAACTCTCGCGCCGGGTCATTGCCAACGTTGAACAGGCGATCGTCGGTAAACGCAAGCAACTGGTTCTGTCGATGGTGGCTTGGTTGGCCGGAGGGCATGTGCTGCTGGAGGATGTCCCTGGGGTGGCCAAGACGATGCTCGCTCGGGCTCTCGCCAAGAGTGTCGGCTGCCGCTTTAAACGCGTGCAATGCACCCCCGACTTGCTCCCTTCGGACGTCACCGGCACTTCGATTTTCAACCAGAAAACAAGCGACTTCGAATTTCGTCCAGGGCCTATTTTTGCGCAGATTCTGCTTGCCGACGAAATCAATCGCGCCACCCCCCGCACCCAAGCCGCCCTGCTGGAAGCGATGGCCGAAGGACGGGTGACCGTCGACGGTACGACGCACGTGCTGCGAAAACCATTCTTGGTCGTCGCAACGCAAAACCCGATCGATCACGAAGGGACTTTCCCCCTACCGGAAGCCCAACTTGATCGCTTTATGATGCGGTTCAGCCTTGGCTATCCATCGGCCGAAGAAGAGCTTCGAATGCTGGAATTGCTGCAACACCAACACCCGGTCGATGGCCTGAAGCCGGTCGCCAACGCCGACGAAATGATCGCCGCGCAAAACGCCATCCGTCAGGTGCATGTCGATGCGAAAATCCGCCAGTACGCGTTGCAGGTGGTCCACGACACCCGCCTACATCCCGATCTGGCACTCGGTGGCAGTCCCCGTGCAACGATCGCGCTGTTTCGTTGTGCGCAAGCGATGGCGGCGATTCGCGGCCGTGAATTTGTCGAGCCCGACGATGTGAAGCGGATTGTCGCTCCGGTGATGAACCATCGGGTGATCGTGAAACCTGAAAGCCGTCTGCGGAAAGTCACCGCGGAACAGGTGATCGAGCAAATTCTGTCCGAGATCGCGGTCCCCACCATGACGGCCCCTGCATGACCGTCCAACCGAGCAGCTTTCCAATCGGTATTTTGGAAGACGATGATTTGCCGGTTGCCCAGGGGCCATCGGCGGCGCCATTGCAGACCCAATCCGAGGATCAGGGAGGCCGCTTTGGTCGACTCGGTTGGTTGACGTTGCTCGCCCTGTTGACGCTGTTGGGCATGCTGTTCGGCGCCTCGCTGTGGCTGTACGCCGCCTACGCCGCCGCAGGGATGCTGCTGGTCAATCGCTATTTGGCCTACGCTTGGAGCCAAGGAGCCAGCGCGTCGCGCACGGCCGGCACACTGGAGGTGGAAGTCGGCGCGGTCGTCCCGATCGAAGTGGAGATCCGCAATACCGGACGTCTGCCGATTGCCTGGCTGCTCGCGGAGGACTTGCTGCCGCGGCAGGCCCTGATGTTTCGTCCGCCCGCCTTGGAAGTCGACGGCGAACGACTGGAGGTGATGCTGCTGGGAAGCGGCCAAGCCCGTTATCTGCGTTATCGCTTGAAGTGCAATCGGCGAGGGTATTACCAACTTGGACCCACCGTCCTGGAGACCGGCGATTTAATGGGCCTGCATCGTCGCTATCGCATCGGTGCGGTGCCGCAATACCTATTGGTGATGCCCAAAATTCACTCGCTCAGCGGTTTCGATGTCGCTTCGAAACGTCCGATTGGCGAAGTCCAAATTCGCGAACGCGTGATGGAAGATCCCTCGCGGCTACAAGGCATTCGCCGTTGGCAGCCCGGCGATGCAATGCGCCAAGTGCACTGGGCCGCGACGGCTCGTACCGGCACGCTGCACAGCAAGATTTACGAACAAACTTCGGTGGCCGGAGCGACGTTGGTGGTCGATTTGCATGCCGCCTCGAATCCCGCCAAGCACGAACCGATGCGGACCGATCTCGCCATCACCGCGGCCGCTTCGATCGCCGCGGCGCTGTATGAAATGAACCAACCGGTCGGCTTGGTCAGCAACGGCCGAGACGCGGCTGATCGCATTCGCACCGAAGGCTGGGCAGGGGACTTTCGCACCCGCGAGATCGCGAGACAACAGGCGGCGATGAAGTCCGCCGATGATCGGCTCCGACCCGTCGTGCTGCCGGCCGCTCGCGGGCCGCTCCCGTTTCGTGAACTCCAGCGACAACTCGCAAGACTGGAACGCACCGATGGGCTCAGCCTGCCAGCCCTGCTGCTGGAAACCGAAGCCCGCTTGGCACGCGACACCACTTTGCTGGCGCTGCTCCAGCAGTGCGATGAATCGACCGCGGTGGCGTTGCTCGGGTTGCGGCGACGTGGCTGGGCGGTCAGCGTGATCCTAAACGTGTTCGACCAATCCGAATTTTCTACCGCAGCCGGCTCGTTAATTGCTGGCGGCATTCCGGTCATGCACTTACGAGATGAACAATCGCTGCCCGATGTGTGCCGACAAGTCGTGCTGCGCTAGCATGGCGGCAAATCTTCAAAATTCCCCCCAATGCACCAAAATCGGTTATCTTACGTATTACATGGAGGCCGGGTAATTTCGAACTTGCCGCTGCCTAGCTGCTTTCCTACTATCCCAGGGGAGCGTCACCCGCCCTCATCGCTTCGAGCCCTTTTCGAGCACTTTTACCCAATTCGGATGAATCGTATGCATCTTCGCCCTGGTCGTTTCGGCTTTCGATCCCTGGTTTGTTGTTTGGCCCTCGCCACGGCTGGATTTTGCTTGCACGCAACCCGCGCGGAAGGCTTGCCAGACGCCACCGAGAAGGATAGCCGCGTTGCCAAAATCGTTTCGATTCTGCTGCCGCGTCGCCATATCTCGCAACGTGAGGTCGACGATCAAGCCAGCCAACGCGGGCTGGGGCTGTACCTGAAAGCCCTCGATCCGATGAAACTTTATTTCTATCAATCGGACTACGACGAGTTCGCGCAGTATCAAACGACGCTCGATGATTACGTTCGCAAAGGCGATCTTTCGGTCACCTACAAAATTTTCAATCGCTTTCTTGAGCGTGTTGATCAACGTGTTGCGACAGTCAACGAACTGCTCGGCGAAGAGATCGACTTTGACCGCGAAGAATCGATCGTCATCGACCCGGAGGCGACTCGCTATCCTCTCGATGCGGACGAAGCCCGCGATCGCTGGCGTCGTCAGATCAAATACAACATGCTGGACTTGAAAGACGAAGGCAAAGAGGGGGAAGAAGCTATTGAACAGCTTCGTCGTCGCTATAACCGCTACGCCCGCCGCTGGCACCAAACGGACACCGACGATGTGCTGGAAATCTTCCTCACCTCGATCACCAGCTCGTTTGATCCTCACACGACGTACATGTCGCCCAGTTCGCTGGAAGATTTTGAAATGCTAATGCGACTCAGCCTCGATGGCATCGGTGCGGCCCTGCGTGAAAAAGATGGCAATACGGTGGTCACCAACATCATCCCGGGCGGCGCGGCCGCGAAACACGGCAAGCTGAAGGAAGATGACTACATCGTCAGCGTTGGCCAAGATGAAGAAGGCGACCTCGAAGATGTCGTGGAAATGCCTCTGAAGCAAGTTGTCAGCAAGATCCGCGGCAAAGCGGGCACCGTGGTTCGCCTTGGCGTGAAACCAGGGGGTGTCGGTGACGTGCAGGTCTACAAAATTACCCGTGCGAAGGTCCAGCTAGAAGACAGTGCCGCGCGGGGGGAAGTGATCGAGCACAAGGTCGGTGAGAACGGACCGGTGATGAAGATCGGCTATATCAACTTGCCCAGCTTTTACATGGACATGCAAGCGGCTCGTCAAAACCGTCCCGATTACCGCAGTAGCACCCGTGACGTGCGGAAAATCCTCGATCGCTTCCGCACCGAAGGTGTCGAGTGTGTGATGCTGGACCTCAGCAAAAACGGTGGCGGAAGCTTGACTGAAGCGATCAGCCTGACCGGCCTGTTCATTGACCAGGGGACGGTCGTCCAAGTCAAAAATTCGGACGGTTCGGTAGACCAGTATGCAGACGAAGATCCCGGCGTCGCCTGGGACGGTCCGCTGGTCGTGATGACCAGTCAATTCAGTGCCAGCGCCAGCGAAATTCTGGCCGGTGCGATCCAAGATTATCGCCGCGGTCTGATCGTTGGCGACCCCAAAACGCACGGCAAGGGCACGGTCCAAACGCTGATGGATCTGGCTCGCGAAATCCTCGGCAACAACCGTGAAAACTACGGTGCATTGAAGGTCACTCTGCAACAGTTCTACCTGCCTGACGGTGAAAGTACTCAGAAGGAAGGCGTTCCCGCAGACGTGATCTTGCCCTCACTAACCACTTATATGGATGTCGGTGAAGATGATCTCGAATACGCCCTCGAGCATGATCGCGTACCGAAATCGAATCACCGTGTCTACAACATGGTTCCCGCCGACGTGCTGGGACAAGTCCGAGCACGTTCGACCGAGCGAGTTTCCGAGGACAACGAGTTCACCGACTTGCAACGTCGCATCGATTCGTACCGTGAACAGAAAGAGGAAAAGTTCCTCTCGCTCACCGAGTCCGAATTCTTTGAGCGCCGCAAGGAACTGAACGCCGACAAAGCCGAAGAAGACGAGGCGCTTGATCAACAAACTCCCGATGACGAAGTCTACCGGAAGTACTTCTACAACGACGAAGTACTGAACATTTCGCACGACTACGCCGAAGGGCTAAAGCAACAAAACCTGGCCCGCGCGGGCTGATCTCTCGACGCTGATTTAGTCACTGCGTCAACAATGAATTGCCAACAGGGTGCCTCGAACTTTCGAGGCACCCTGCTTTCATTAACAGTCCGTTGCCTGACGCCAACGGCAAGTATCTGAGGATAGAAGGAAGATGATTCGATTGGCCAAGAAGCGAATCGCCGGGCTGCCATCTGCTGTTCTTTTTCTCTGCCTGGCGACAGGGCTACGAAACCGAAAACAACCATCGCCATCACGGAAGGCGGAACGCTAGGCTGGCCTGCGATCGCGTCGCGACGAAGCCTCGGGTCCAAACGGCAGAGACAGCAGGTTCGCTCTGCTTATGGGGAGCCTGCGTCGACAGCGCTGGCACCCTTGGGATAGGCTAATCGACTGCTGCGTTCCCAACCAAGATTCGAGCGACTTCCTATGGCCATCGGCATCGACCCGACCGTTGACTACGCCTTCAAGCTACTGCTCGGCAGTCCCGAGCATCCAGCGATCACGTTGCACTTTCTCAACGCGATGCTCGGCGACGAAATTGAGATCACGGATGTCGAGATCATCAATCCGATTCTCGGCAAGGAAGACGACCTCGACAAACTGTCGATCCTCGACGTCTCGGCTCGCGATGCAACCGGCAGGATGTACGACATCGAAATGCAGACCAGCCTCCCGGCGGGGCTGGCGCAGCGTTTGGCCTATTACACTGCGTCGATGTACGTCAGCCAGCTCGGTGAGGGCGACAGCTACACGCTGCTGCGGCCCGCCATCAGCATCTGCGTTCTGGACGCCGTGATGTTCCACGGATCCTCGCAAATCCACACCGATTTCCGGCTACGGAGCCGCCACGGAGGGCTCGACCTGACCGACGGCCTTCAAATCCATTTACTTGAGTTGCCTAAGTACAGCCTCCCGAGCGATAATAGGAAAATCACCGATCCCGTCGAAGCTTGGCTGTACTTCTTCCGCCTCGCCGACGAGATGACCACGGAAGAAATCCAGCAACGCCTCGACTTTCCCGCCTTCACCGAAGCGGCCCAGGTACTCGACATGATCCAACGCACCCCACAGCAACGCGACCAGTATGAGCTGCGTCTAAAAGCACAGCGAGACGATCGTGCAAGAATCGAGCAAGCAAGGCTGGAGGGGATAGCCGAAGGTAAGGCTGAGGGCAAAGTAGAAGGCAAAGCAGAAGGCAAGGCAGAAGGCAAGGCAGAGGGCAAGGCAGAGGGCAAAGTAGAAGGCAAGGCTGAAGGTAAGGCAGAGGGCAAAGTAGAAGGCAAGGCTGAAGGCGAAGCGATTGGGGTCATCAAAGCACTTCGGGAAATCCTCGGTATCGAACCGACCCCGCTAGACGGTCTGTCGCTCGAGCAACTCACGGGGCTGGCAAGTGAGCTCCAACGTCAAGTTCGCGAGCGCGGCGTCTGACCTCGATTTCAAAGTGCCGCTGTACAGCGAGGCGCCGCGGCGCGAGGCAAGGTCTACAATGGCGGGATGCTCTGCTGATCATCATCCTGCCGTGGTCTTGTCAATGCTCGTCCCGCACGCCCTGTCGCGGGAAGCGAAACCGGCACGCGCGGATTCAAAACGGCACTTCACCGCGCTCGGCAACCAAACAATCGCCGCATGTCCAACTGCCGCAAGTACCACTGTGCCTCTTGCGAGTCAAACGGCAAGCGATGTTACCAAGGCATGCGTACCCGCTTTCGCTTTTCGCAACGGTTCTTATGAGCATTGGCATCGACCCAACCGTCGACTTCGCCTGCAAGCGGGTGCTTGGCAGCCCGGAGCATCCGGCGATCACACTGCATTTCCTAAATGCGGTGCTTCAGTTTCCAGCGCGGATCCGCGAGGTTCAGATCTTGAACCCGACGATCGAGAAAGAATTCGAGGGCGACAAGTGGTCGCTGCTGGATGTGCTGGCCAAGGACGAACAGGGGCGGCTGTACGACATCGAAATCCAGACGACTCGTCCGCTGGGGCTACGGCAGCGGTTGGCGTACTATGCTTCGAGCTTGCTGGTGGGTCAGCTCGAAAGCGGCGGTGACTATCACGATCTTCGGCCTTCGATCGGCATCTGCCTGCTGGACGCGATTGAGTTTCGGAAAGAAGAGGCTCTGCATCACCGATTCCAGTTACGGACCGAGGGCGGGCTGTTGCTGACCGATTGCCTGCGAATTCACCTTTTCGAGTTGCCCAAGTACGTTCCGCCGAGCGATAATCGAGTGATCGACGACCCGGTCGAACAGTGGTTGTACTTCTTTTGCCGGGCCGACGAGTCGACTGCGGAAGAACTGGCCACCCGGCTACCCGATCCCGTCTTTGCCGAAGCCACAGGAGTGCTGGAGATGATTGCTAAGAATCCCGATGAACGCCGGCTGTACAACGAGCGGCTGAAGATGGAACGCGATGAGCGGGCTAGGAACCTGCAGGCTCGGCAAGAGGGACGACAAGAGGGACGGCAGGAGGGACGGCAGGAGGGTGCGCTGGTCGGTCGTGTTCAGATCCTCCAGGAGTTAAACGGGCTGACCTGCCAATCCGCTGATGACCTTGCGCTTCTGAGCATCGAGGAGCTGGGCGCATTGGAGGGCGAACTTCAGCAAAAGCTCCGCGAGCGAGGGTGAGTCACCGATCGTGCTGCGAGCATTATGGAGCCCAAGCACGCTTGTTCACTGTTCACCAGCCTGTGACTCCGAGAACCGGGCTGTCGGCTAGAGAATCGAAGAACACGAACATCCCGTGCCATTTTCCGCAAACGGTTGCGACCGTTCGGGGGTGACCGAACAGGATTCGGAATCGCTGGCCTACTGAAAAGACTGCCTTTACGCGATTTTCAACACAGAGAATGTTCACGAACAGGGGTGTTTTCGGGGTGGGCGAGATTACGCGCCGCTGTTCGGCGTGCTGCTCGTCGGCGACGAACTGGCGGAAGTGGCGGGGAACCATCCATTTGCCGCGGCGGCTGCAATCAGCCGAGCAGCTGCAAAGGCAATTCCCTACAACGGACCGCTTGTTTGATAATACGACAGCCAACCCTTGTGGTCGACGAGCATTCTACTGCGGTGCGTGAGGCTGATTGGGGTAACCTACGCGAATGTGATTCCGAGCGGTCCGCCTTCCGTAGACTCCGCTGTCGGGGCCGCGTGGAGATGCTTTGATGGGGCTCCTTACCTTCTGCCGCCGGGCCTTTTTAATTTTCAGTGGCCGCGTTGCAGTCCCGGCTGGATGTCGATCGAGAGCGGCGCGAAGTCGCGGGCAGCGAATTTCTCCAACGCGATGGCTCCCATGACCGCATTGTCGGTGCAAAGTTCCGGTGGTGCAATACGCAGCTCAAACGCATCCTCGTCGGCCGCGACCTGCAACGCCTCACGTAGAACTTGATTCGATGCCACGCCGCCGCCGACGCACAGTCGCTCACGTGTGCAATTCCGGACGGCCCGGCGAGCCTTGGCGACCAGCACATCCACAACCGCTTGCTGGAAAGAAGCACAGAGATCGGCCACCCGCTGCGGCGGCAAATCCAACTGTGAAAAGTCTTTCTCTCCGGGGCCCACCAATTCGTAGCGGACGGCCGTTTTCAGCCCGCTGAAACTGAATTGAAAATCATCTTTATGAATGAAGGAGCGAGGAAAAGTAAAGGCTCGAGGGTCGCCGGTCGCCGCGGCGCGCGATACCGCAGGTCCGCCTGGAAAGCCCAGCCCCAGCATCGCAGCGACCTTGTCAAAGGCTTCGCCGGCCGCGTCATCGATCGTGCCACCGAGATAATCCAACTGCAGCGGACTGCGGCAATCGTACAAACTGGTATGGCCGCCACTGACAATGAGTCCCACACAGGGATAGACCGGCGAGGGGCTGGCAAATTGACAAGCATAAATGTGGGCGTGCAGATGATTGATCGCGATCAGCGGTTTTTGCCAAGCCACGGCCAACGTTTTCGCCGCCGTCAAACCGACCAGCAAGGAACCCGCGAGCCCCGGCGTATGAGCCACCGCGATGGCTTGCAGGTGCCCCGGACGAACTTCAGACTGCTTGAGGGCAGCGTCGATCACCGGCAGAATACGGTCCACGTGCGCTCGAGCGGCTACCTCGGGCACGACACCCCGGTATTGCTCATGCAGTTCGGTTTGGGTTGCCAGCGAAGCACCGAGCACGCGGCCGTCCTCAGCAATCACCGCCGCAGCCGTCTCGTCACAAGTCGATTCAATTGTCAAGATAGCCATCGCGACAGTTTGCGGATTGTCGCCCAACCGACCAAGGGGTCGACCGACCATTGTCGGGAGATCTTTTCCTATATCCTGTCCTGGAGCAGCCACTTGCCGATCGATGCTGAATTTGCTGACGCTCTGAACAAAGCCGGTTACGAGCTACCGGAGCCGGCGGCCGAAAAGATAGAGCAGTACGTTCGCCTACTATGGGAATGGAATGAAAAGCTCAACTTGACGCGCCACACCGACTGGGAAACCTTCGTCACCCGCGATCTTCGCGACGTGCTGCAATTGGCGCCGTTGATCGAGCCCAACGAAGAGGTACTCGACCTTGGGTCCGGCGGGGGTGTCCCCGGGATTCCGCTGGCGATCCTCCGGCCCGACGTACAGGTTTCCCTAGCCGAATCGGTCGGAAAACGAGCTACGGTATTGAACACCTTCGTGGAAGAACTCGATCTGCCCATCCCGGTTTATGCGGCTCGAGGCGAGGATTTGATGGAAGATTTTCGCTTTGAAAGCATTGTCATCCGAGCCGTCGGTTCACTTCGCAAGCTGTGTAGCTGGATGGAACCCCACTGGGCTTCAGTCGGTCGCTTGTTGGTCATCAAAGGCCCAAAGTGGATCGAGGAACGGGGCGAAGCGAGGCACCACGGAACAATGGAACGCTTGAACCTTCGCAAAATCGCTAGCTACCCTTTGGGAGATGGCGAAAACGAAGGGGTGATCTTGCAGATTTCCCATCGAGACAACCCAAAATTCGCCGAATAAGTCTTATGTGCGGCCCTTCTCGGGCTGCCGACCGGCCCCGTCGTCTGCCCGAATTGTGACGAAACACGTATACTTTTTCGACGACTGGACCGCTTCACCAATGGAGTGGACGCCATTCCAGCAGGCACATCCGCCTGCCTCGCATCCCAGAACTGCCCATCGAGCCGCGATATGAGCGACATGCCAGATTACAATCTCACTCACCTCAGGCAATTGGAAGCCGAAAGCATTCACATCATCCGTGAAGTTGTCGCGGAGTTTCAAAAACCGGTCATGCTCTATTCGGTCGGAAAAGACTCCGCCGTGTTGGTCCAGCTAGCCCTGAAAGCGTTTGCACCCGCGAAACCGCCTTTCCCGCTGATGCACGTCGATACGACGTGGAAATTTCGCGAGATGATCCAATTTCGGGACACCTACGCCAAGCAAGAACTGGGGCTGGAGTTGATCGTCAATATCAACGAAGAAGGCCTGAAGCTGGGGATCAGCCCGTTCGAGGACAGCGAGCGGCACACCGAGATCATGAAGACCGATTCGCTGAAGGCCGCGCTCGATAAACATGGCTTCGATGCCGCCTTCGGTGGAGCAAGACGCGACGAGGAAAAGAGCCGCGCGAAAGAACGTGTGTTCAGTTTCCGAGATAAAAACCATCGCTGGGATCCCAAGAACCAACGCCCCGAATTGTGGAATCTTTTCAATGCGCGGGTGAACAAGGGTGAGTCGATCCGCGTCTTCCCGATGAGCAATTGGACGGAACTGGATGTCTGGCAGTACATCCACTTGGAAAACATTCCCATTGTGCCACTCTACTTCGCCGCCGAACGGCCCGTCGTCAAGCGTAACGGCACGCTGATTATGGTTGACGATGATCGGCTCAAGCTACTGCCCGGCGAAGTCCCCGAAATGCGGCACGTTCGATTCCGTACGCTCGGCTGCTATCCATTGACCGGTGCGGTCGAATCAACCGCCACCACGCTGCCGGAAATCATCCAAGAGATGCTATTAACGCGAACGAGCGAACGCCAAGGCCGCGTCATCGACCAAGACGAAGGGGGTGCGGGTATGCAAAAGAAAAAGGAACGCGGCTACTTCTAAACTCGCCGCTTGAACCCGCCCGGTTTGGTTTCGCCCGCAAGGCCTCTGACTTCTTCACCTCATTCATCAGAATCATGTCGCATCAATCTGACCTCATCGCCACTGACATTGACGCCTACCTGAAACAGCACGAGCAGAAGCAACTGCTGCGTTTCATTACCTGCGGTAGCGTGGACGACGGCAAGAGTACGCTGATCGGGCGTTTACTGTTTGACTCGAAGATGCTGTACGAGGACGAACTTTCGAAAATCGAAAACGATTCGATCACGCAAGGTTCGACCGGTGGCAAGTTCGACCCCGCCTTGGCCACTGATGGCTTAAAAGAAGAACGGGAGCAAGGCATCACGATCGATGTGGCGTATCGCTACTTCAGTACCGCCAAACGCAAATTCATCATCGCCGACACGCCTGGGCACGAGCAGTACACGCGGAACATGGCGACCGGTGCCAGCTCCGCTGATTTGGCGGTGATCCTGATCGATGCTCGACACGGAGTGCTTACGCAAACAAGACGGCACAGCTTCATCGTGTCTCTGCTGGGTATTCGGCACGTGATTGTCGCGATTAACAAAATGGATTTGGTCGATTTTGCCGAAGAACGTTTCGAGGAAATCTGTCAAGACTACCGCTCCTTCGCAACACGTCTCGACTTGCCAGACTTGCACTTCATTCCGATCAGCGCGCTGGATGGTGACAATGTTGTCGATGCCAGCCCCAAGATGCCTTGGTACAAAGGCACCACGCTGATGAATTTCCTGGAGTCGGTTTACATTGGCTCAGATCGGAATCTGCGGGACTTTCGGTTCCCCGTGCAATATGTCAATCGACCCAACCTCGATTTCCGCGGTTTCTGCGGAACAATCGCCTCGGGAACGATTCGTCCCGGCGAAGAGATCATGGTGTTGCCTAGTCGCCAAAAGTCGAAGGTCAAATCGATTGAGACATTTGAGGGACCGCTCGAAGAAGCCTTTGCGCCACTTTCAGTGACCCTCACGTTAGAAGATGAAATCGATGCGAGTCGCGGTAACATGATCGTGCGCAGCGGGAACGTGCCGCGCAGCAGCGACACCGTCAACGCAATGATCGTGTGGATGAATCAAGATCCCATGTTGCCCGGCAAGACCTACCTGTTCAAACACACCACCCAAACGCTGACCGGTAGCGTGGCAACGCTGAACTACAAAATCGATGTCAACACGTTGCACCGGAGCCCCACGCCGCAGTTGGACCTAAACGAAATCGGTCGCGCCAGCGTGACTTTGAACAGCCCGATTTACTTCGACGCCTATCGCCGTAATCGAACCACGGGCGCATTCATTATCATTGACCGTTTGACCAATGCCACTGTTGGTGCGGGGATGATATTGGATGGCCAGACCGAAGCAGCACGACGCGCGATTTGGGATGACGACACCAGCGAAGCGGAGACCTCTTCAACGGGAGAAATCGCGGCGGTCAGCGAGGAAGAGCGGGCGGCAAGGTTCGGTCAGAAACCAGCAACCATCTTGCTGACCGGTTTAACCGGCAGTGGAAAAACGGCCGTTGCGGCGGCCTGTGAACGCAAGTTGTTCGATGCCGGACGCGCGGTCGCGATGATCGATGGCGAACGGGTCCGGAAAGGCCTTAGCCGCGACCTCAGTTTTACTGCTGAGGATCGTAACGAAAACCTCCGCCGGTCGGCTCACCTTGCCCATGCACTCAATGATGCGGGGGTCATATGCATCGCCGCGTTTGTCGCCCCGAATGAAGCGGCCAGACAGCGCGCGGGCGCTTTGGTCGGCGCAGAGCGATTCTTGACCGTGCATGTCGCCACGCCGATCGATATCTGCAGACAGCGCGACACGAAGGGGCAATACGCCGAAGCGGACGCAGGTCGCCTGCCGAATTTCCCGGGCGTGACCGCTCCTTACGAAGATCCCGATGCGCCCGATTTGGCTATTGATCCGGCGACCGATTCCATCGACGCGTGTGCGGATGCGATCATCGAATTGCTTCGCTCCAAAGGCTTCATTCGGTAAGCACTTGGCAGAGCCAAACCGATTGGGGTCGAACGGATCGGGGCAAGTAAAAGAGGGAAAACAGAACGGTCACGTTCATGAAACGCTGCCGTGGGCTCAAGCCCCGCCGCCTAACCTGCTAACCAGTCTTCGATCCCCTGATAAACGACTTGCCTATCTTTTTCCAGCAACAGGTTGTGCCGCAGACCTGGAAAGTCGATCCGCTGACAAAGGTCGCCCGCCCTGTCGGCGAAGGCTTTACTGGTCTGGGTGTCGCAGAGGGTATCTTCCTCACCGACCAACAACAGCAACTTGCAAGACAGCTTTGCGGCGTTCTCGACCAACCAATGACCTTGGGAAACTAAGTGGCCGCCAATACCGATCGATAGTTTTTCGTGAACCAGTGGGTCGTTGGCAAGCCGCCGGAGGACTTCCGTATCTTGAGTTAACTCTTCAGGTTCGATGCCAGCCGACATGCGCCAATGAGGGATCCATTTCGAAGTCAACCAAGCGGCGAAGGCTTGGGGTTTAGTCGGTGGATCGGGCGGCAGGATCATCGGATTGGTCATGACCGCCCGCTCGACGCGTCGACCATCCCGATCAAGCAAGTGATGCAGCACCAGAGCCCCACCCAGGCTGTGCCCCAACAACATCAGTTCCGCCCGAGGCCACTTTTGCTGAGCCGCGTGCAGGGCAACGGCGATATCGTCAACCAGCAAATCGAATGAAGGGGCATCCCCACGTCGGCCAGGACTCTTGCCATGCCCATGCTGGTCGTATGCCAACACGCCTCGTCCGAGCGACTGCATTCGCTGTCCAAAGTCTTGGTACCATCCGCTGTGTTCGCCCAAGCCATGCACGACGACAAACGCCAATGCTGGATCGTCGTCTCCCCACCAGCGACAGTGCAGCCCGCGGTCATCAGGCGTGGTAAGCGTGTCGGAGTACTGAGGATGCATCACGCCGGCCTTACTGCGGCTCGCTCCACACCCGCTGGAAACTGATCGCTTCCAGCTCCCCTTTCGGATCGCGTGCAACGGCCCTAACCACCGGATCGATCAACGTCTCCAGCCACTGCCCAAAGAACATTTCCGAATGCCACTGGTCGTACTGATCAAAGGCGTGAAGAAAGACCTCTTCGACCAAGTCAGCGATGGTGATGCGATCGCCAATCATCATCTGCACAACCGGATAACGCTGGACCCAGCGACCAATTCGTTCACGCAACCGCGGTTCAATCGCCATCATCTGCGAACGGAACGCAGGATAATCGTCCGCCTCGATCGCCTTGCGAACAGCCTCGCCATCAATTTGCCAGTCGGGCGTGATTTCCATTGCCGTGCCGGCAGCCGCATGGGCGTGTTCCATTTCGCCGGACATCGTGGATTTATAATGAGCCACGCGACGGATCAGATTCTGCACCGAACTCTCCAGCCCAACCTCCCACGCCTCGGTTACCCTTCCGGTCGCAAAAGTTTGCCCCGGCAAGACCAACGCCAGTTTGACCTCATAGTCGTTACTGGTGCGGTTGTACTCGATATTCACATGCAAGATCTTCGTGGGAAAATCGGCAATGATCGGTTTCAGCCGAGCGATCTCCGTCTCAATCGCGGCCACTTCCCCATCGGTGGGCCCGAAGCCCTGCACATCGAGATCGGCCCGAAACGGATTGCCTTTGTCACTAAATGGAGAGGATGATGCCATGAGTCCCTTCCCGTTGCTTGAAAGATTTAAAGCGACCGAATCAGTCGCCTTCTAAACGCTAATGAGAGCAACTGGCATACCGAACGAAGACGCGCGGGCCAAACGATGAGATTGTTCGTTGTCAGGCCAAGCTGTTTTGTTTCCCGCCACTTCACAAACCTAGCCTCGCGGGATATCAGTATGTTCGGCGGGCGGACCGCACTCAAATCAGCCAGAGGATCGAGATGAATCAACAGCCTAATTTAAAAATCGTGATCGTCGGTGGCGTTGCCGGCGGAGCGTCCGCGGCGACCCGTGCTCGCCGGATGAACGAACAGGCCGAGATCATTTTACTGGAGAAGGACGCGGATGTTTCGTTTGCAAACTGCGGTCTGCCTTATCACATCGGCGAGGAGATTCCTCAGCGTGCCGACCTGTTGGTCGCGACGGCTGAATTTTTACGACGCCGCTTTCGACTCGACGTCCGCACCTGTCACGAAGCGATTGCGATCGACCGCGAACAAAAGCGAGTGCAGGTTCGTCGGACCGATGTGCTCAGTGGAAAAGAGGAGGCAACCTGCTGGATCGACTACGACAAATTGATCCTCGCCCCCGGGGCCGCGCCCATCCACCCGCCTCTTCCAGGTGCGACTGCCAGCAACGTGCTCACCCTGCGCAACCTATCCGACACCGACCGCATCAAAGCATTGGTCGACCAGCAAGGTTCGCGCCGCGCGGTCGTCGTCGGAGCAGGCTATATCGGTTTGGAAATGGTCGAGCAGTTCGTCCGTCGTGGACTGCAAACCACACTTGTCGAATTGCAACCGCAAGTCCTGCCTTTGCTCGATCCCGAGATGGCTCAGCCGATCGCCAGCGAAATCGAGCAACAAGGGGTGACGGTATTTTTGGGACAAAGTGTTGAACAATTCCTTGTGGACGAAGATGGTTCGGCAAACGCGGTGGTGCTTAGCGATGGAACTCAGATCGAAACCGATTTGATCGTGCTAGGAGTTGGGGTCCGTCCCAACGTGACTTTGGCAAGCGATGCGGAACTGCCACTGGGACAGACCGGCGGGATTGCAACCAACGCTTACATGCAAACAAGCGACCCCGACATTTATGCGGTCGGCGATGCAGCCGAATACCTCTACGGTCCCACCGGCAAGCGACAACGCATCGCGTTAGCAGGTCCCGCCAACCGTGCTGGGCGACTGGCGGGCCAACATGCGGCGACCGGTAGCAGCGATCCGATGTCACCCGTTCAAGGCTCGTCGGTGGTACGCGTCTTCGGCGTCAATGCGGCCATGACGGGCATCACGGCAACGCAGGCAAAACGATTGGGACTCGCGGCGCGCTCTACCACCATCTTTGCCAAACACCATGCCGGCTATTTTCCTGGCGCAGCGATGATGTCGCTGAAACTGCTCTATGCTCCAGAGACCGGTAAGATTTTGGGGGCTCAGGCGGTCGGCGGCGAAGGAGTCGACAAACGAATCGACGTGATCGCCACCGCAATGCACTTCGAAGGCACGGTGAGGCAACTCGCGGGACTCGATCTGTGTTACGCGCCTCCCTTTGGATCTGCCAAAGATCCCATTCACATGGCAGCCTTCGCGGCCTGCAACGAACTCGATGGAATCGAAGCGTTCGTCCCGTCGGATGCCGATTTGATAGACAAGCAAATCGTCGATGTCCGGACCTCTGGGGAAATCGAGCGTGCTCCGTTAGCCGCTGCCACCGGAGCCATTTCGATCCCCGTCGATGAACTGCGTGATCGAATCGGCGAACTCGATGCCTCACGTCCCACTGTCGTGTCGTGTGCGGTGGGCGTGCGAGGGCACATCGCCGCTCGGATTCTTAAACAACATGGATTCGAAGTCGCCAACTTGTCGGGCGGAGCAACAGCGCGCAATCAAAGCATCGTTGGGGTGCCTGCAACGCCTTAGCGTACCAATGTGCACCGCTGGCACCACTGTGCGGTCGGGCGGCAAGGTCTCTCTAAACGGTACCCCAGGCTTTTCGCTGTCCGTCATTCTTTGCCAATTGCCCGCCGAGCAGCCTATTCGCTTGCATAAACGGGAGGGGAAATTTAACCTGGAATCCATCCCGCCTTAGGAACCGTCTCACCAGAGGAATTTTATGTCGCTCTCTTTTCGCGTGCTGCCTATGACGGCACTGTTGCTGGCCAATTTCGGTTTGGTAAGCATCCCTCACGCGGCCGAACCCGCCGGGGCGGTGGAGGCATTAAATGAAGAAGACATCTTGGCGGGGCATTCTTACCATGGCGAATTCCTGAACGAAGGGCCTCGGCAGGCTGCCTACCTGATGACCGGCACCGGTGCGGTCAAGTTTCCCGTCACCACCGACGACCCGCAGGCTCAAGCGTTCATCGAACAGGGCATCGGCCAACTGTATGGTTTTTGGTACCTCGAAGCCGAACGGTCGTTTCGCCAAGCCGCGACGCTAGACCCCGACTGTGCAATGGCTTTCTGGGGGGCGGCGCTGGCAACCAAGAAATCTCAGAAGCGGGCGAGAGGCTTCATTGCGGAAGCGGTCGAACGTAAGGCAACGGTCAGTAAGCGGGAAAAGATGTACATCGAAGCGTTCGATGCTTACCTGAACTTCGGTGTCAAGAAAGAGAAAACGAAGGAGGGCGAAGCCGACGATTCGGAGGAAAAGGAAAAGCCGCTCGACCAAGAACAGAAAAAAAAGCGAGCCGAAGCTTACACCAAAGCTCTCGAAGCAATCGCTTTGGATTTCCCCGAAGACATCGAAGCGAAGGCCTTCCTGGCTCTGCAACTGTACGACAACCGAGGAGAATTGCCGAACCCCAGCTACCTCGCCGTGGATGGCTTGTTGGACAAAGTCTTTGCGGCCGAACCAATGCACTCGGCTCACCACTTTCGAATCCACTTGTGGGATTACAAAAAGCCGGAAATGGCGTTGGCCTCTGCTGCCCTGTGCGGGCAATCGGCACCCGGTATCGCGCACATGTGGCACATGCCGGGGCACATTTTCTCACGCCTGAAACGCTACGATGACGCTGCCTGGCAGCAAGAAGCCTCCGCACGCGTGGACCATGCTCACATGATTCGCGACCGTGTGTTGCCAGACGAAATCCATAATTTCGCACATAACAACGAGTGGTTGATTCGCAATCTTAATCACGTCGGCCGCGTGCGAGATGCGATCGATTTAGCAAAGAACATGATCGAACTGCCGCGGCATCCCAAATACAACACGCTGGACAAGCGAGGCAGTGCCTACTACGGACGCTTGCGATTGATGGAAACGCTCAACCGCTACGAACTGTGGGAAGAAGCGTTCGAACTGTGCCACACCCCTTACATCGAGCCCACATCAAAAGAAAAAGAACAGCACGCTCGGTTGGCTCTTCTCGGCACTGCAAGTTTCATGACCGGTCGTGACGCCGCAGGAGAAGCGGCTCTCAAGCAACTACAGGACGAGCTTGAACAAAAACGAAAGGCTCAGCAGACGGCAGGCCACGAGGCTGCCAACAAAGAAACCGAAAAGCTGGTCGACAAAAAATTGATTCAGGCGGCCGGCGAAAAAGCACGTCGCGAGGCAATGGATCGCGTGCAGGCAATTGGGGAAAAAGAGACTCCCGCAGCGGAATCTCCCACCGAAGAAGCCACTGCATCTTCCGAGGACGAAGACAGAGTTGATGCAACCGAGACAGCGGATTCCACGCAGCCCGCTGAAACGGAGCCCGCTGAAGAACTGGACGTCGAGGCCCTCGTAGCCTCGGCGGAGCAAGCGTCGCGTGAAGAGCAACTGAAACAACACCGCAAGGCCATTGACAAGGCGCGCAACGATGCCAGGAAACCGCTGGCCACGCCAATCAATGATTTGGTCAAAGCGGTCGCTCAAGTTGAGGCATTTCGTGAAATCGCTCGCGGCAACTACGATGCCGCATTGCCGCTGATGAAAAAAGCCAGCCGTAACGTCAGTCCTTTGCAGTTGGCGATGGTGCAATTGCGCTGTGGCGATTTCAAACCAGCGATTGAAACGGCCACCAAAGAGGTCGACCGCAACAAAAACGAAGTCCGCCCATTGGCAGCTCTTGTCGAACTCTTGTTCGAAACGGGAGATTGGGAAGCCGCCCAGGAGCGGCTTGACCAACTGCGTGCCATTTCCAGTTCGATTGACCTGCAAGCTCCTCTGCTTGAGCGGATCGGTGTGATCGCTGAGCGAATGGGCTCGGAAGGCGACTGGAGAAACTACGGCGATCCCAAGGAGGATATTGGAGTTCGCCCTGAGCTGGATGCGCTCGGTCCGTTTCGCTGGAGCCCCAGTGCAGCTCCGAGTTGGAAGCTGACCGACGCCCAAGACAAACTGCGGACGCTGGCGGATTACGAGGGCAAACCGGTGATCGTGATCTTCTATCTCGGTGCCGGCTGTTTGCACTGTGCACAACAGTTGCAAGCTTTCTCTCCGATGGCGGAGAAATTCGCTGAGCAAGACATCCACATTGTGGCGATCAGCACCGAAAACAAGCAGGACTTGCGCAATTCGGTCGATCTGTACGACGGCAAGCCACTTCCTTTTCCCTTAACTTCCAATGCGGACCTCGACGTCTTTAAAGACTATCGCGCTTTTGATGATTTCGAAAACCAGCCCCTTCACGGTACTTTTCTGATCGATCGCGACGGCCGAATCCGCTGGCAAGACATCGGCTTTGAACCGTTCATGGACGCACAGTTTCTGCTCGAGGAATCGCAGCGTCTGCTCGACCAGTCGCTGTCGAAATGATCGTTGGCCACTCGGTTTACGGCAGCGAACGTTGGCGGCAGTAGCTTGCTCATGCGTCCCTGAGTGCGTCGACAAGGGGCACGGTGGCGGCCTGAATTGCCGGAGCCATTCCAGCGACGATGCCAACGACCAACGAGACCAGCGTACCGGAGAAAGCGAGTTCCAACGAAGGACGAAACGCAATCGTTGCGCCTTCGGCACCAATCGCAAACCCGCCCCATGCCAGCGCGAGAAGTGCTAAACCGGTTCCAACAACGCCGCCGGTCACACACAGCAGCAGACTTTCCGCCAGGACTAATCGCATCGTTCTCAGCGGTCGCAGCCCGATCGTTTGCAGCACCGCATATTCCTTGATGCGATCTTGAACCGACATGACCGTGGTGGTCGCCACCAGCGACAAGACCAGCCCCACGCAGGCATACCCCAACCAGTGGGCAAAGCGAATCAGATCAATCAAGTCAGACAGGGTGTTTGCCTGAAAGGCACCTTTCCGGCGGGTCTTTGTTGCCACCGCACCGGCTCGCAGGACTTGATCAATTTCCTTTGCCACGCGATCGGGATCAACGTCACTTTCCAGCCGCACTTCATGTTGCGTCACCACCCCCGCGGCGTCTAAACCCGGCGCGTATTGCAAATACTCCAAGCTCGTGTAGATGAGGTTCTCTTCCGAAGGTATCGAAGAGCTGAACACACCGGCGATCTGTACCGAGAGCTCTCCGATGGAAAACGTATCCCCAGCGGCAAGGCCTCGCCGCTGAGCAACATTGCGCCCAATGATCGCCGCATCGCGTTGGGCGGTGAAGGCTTGCCAGTCGCCGTCAATCAGTTTCAGCGGACGGGTATTCTGAATCATCTCAGGCGCTGCCCCGTTGAAAACGACGATGTCGAGGCTCGCCCGACAATTGTTTGTCCAAACTTGGATCGGCATCACGTCACGAACACCCGGCACCTTTTGGATCTGCCGTGCATAGTCCTCCGGCAGCCGACTGGTCGTGGGACAAAATCGATTCTCTTGAAAAACAATCAATGTCTGATTCGCATCGGCGCCCGCGGTCAAACGCTGCAGTCCCGCTTGAACCGAACTAACAAAGCAAAACACGAACATTGCCACCGCTGCACCTGTGACAGTCAGCAGAGTCCGCGTGCGGTGGCGCCAGAGCGTTTTCAGGACGTACGTGGTCATGTTGTCAATCAATTCTTTGAAATATAAGACCAAGTGCACCATCGGCAGCTTGTCTAATCCCGCTATCCCGCCGTCACCGTTTCCGCAGCTGTCAAAAACTTGCCACGGTCGAGCGTCAGCCGACGCGAGGCCGCACTTGCCACGTCGCGATCATGAGTCACCATCAGCATGGTGATGTTTAGTTCGGTGTTCAGGCGTTGCAACAAGATCTGTATCTGCGCGCTCGTCTCGACATCCAGACTTCCTGTCGGTTCGTCCGCGACGACGACTTTTGGATGAGCGACGATCGCCCGCGCGATCCCGACGCGCTGTTCCTGCCCGCCCGATAACTGTCGAGGATAGTAATGCGCTCGATCGCTCAATCCGACCGCCTCCAATGCCAATTCCACCCGCTGCCGACGCTGCGTCGAGGAAAGTTTCAGCAGCAACGTCGGTAACTCCACATTCTCATAAGCCGTTAAAACGGGCAACAGATTGTGGGTTTGAAAGATGTAACCGAGATTTACGGCGCGCCAATCGGCTAGTTTGCTGCGCGACAAACCGGTCACCTCGGTTCCGTCGACCACGATCGTTCCCGCTTCAGGCCGATCGATTCCACTAACCAAATTCAGCAGCGTGCTCTTGCCGGTCCCGCTGGGGCCCATCAGCGAGAGAAACTCACCCGCCTCGATATCCAAATCGACTTGATCGAGCGGAGTGATGACTTCATCTCCCTTCGAAAAACGCTTAGTGACACCACGCAATTCTACCAACGCCATGCTTTACATCCCCATCGTTTGGTCTTCTTGAGTCACTTCAACGGCGGAACCGTCTCGCAAGCCACCAACGCCGCTGGCGATCAACTTGTCGGTCACCTGCAGCCCTGATTGAATCTCGACCAGCCCTTGGTCACTCACGTTGCCAAGTTTCACGGCGCGGCGTTGGGCTTGATCGTTGGCATCCACAATCCACACAAAGGAATCGGCACCCTGCGACTGCACGAGTTGCTCAGGGACAAGACAGAGGTCCTGCAAAGTCTGCGAGGTGGTGGCGGTTGCCGGTGCGAGGAAGGAGGCCGTTACCAGCATCTCGGGGCTGACGCTTGTAGGGGGTTGATCGATCTGCACTTTGACTTCGAGCGTGTTCTTTTGAATGTTTGCCGCGCTGGTCACTTGCAGAACATGACCATGGATCTCTTCCGCCGCAGAGGCCGTTTTGATCTGGACCGGTTGGCCCGGCGAGACCATCGGGACATCCTCCAACCGTACGTCGACTCGAACCTGCAAAGCCTGTGGGTCGTACATCTCAATGACCGTGCTCGACCGATGTCCCGCTATCGCTTCCATGCCCATCACCCGCATCCCCGGAGACGCGACCAAACGCAAAACTCGCCCATCCTGGGGCGCCCGAACCACGTTCCGATCCACCGCTAACTCCGCTTTTCGCAATTGCAGCTTTGCTGCTTCGACCAAAGCCAAAGAAGTCTGCACTTTGGCCTCCGCTTCTTGCAATTGACGTCTCTCTTCAATTAACAATTGCAGTTGCCGTCGCAAGGCAGCGACTTTGCTTTCCAGCGTATCCACTTCGCGCTGCACATTCGGCTGGCGTTGGCGTAGTTCTCGAAGACTCGCATCGGCTGCCGCAAACTCACTTTCGGAACGCTGAACCGTTCGTCGAGGTATTGCCTCCGCGGCCGCCTGCTTGCCTTCCATATTGGACCTGGCAAACTGAGCATTTGCTTCGGCAGCTTGAATGAGAAATGGCACCTTGGCCATCTCCGTTTGCGTCTTGGCTAGCATGCTCTCGGCGTCCGCGAGCTCCACCTGTAAGTGCACCGGATGGGAAACCCGCACCTGCGCAGCATCCCTTTCAGCCTTTGCTCGATTCCATTCCCCAGTGCGAATGGCAACCGAGTTCCTTGCCTGTTCGGCCACCAGCTCCGCATCGATAGCGATCAGTTTCGCGATCGGTTGCCCCTTCTTTACCTGTTGGCCCTCGACAACCAGCAGTTCCTCCAGCACACCAGGCGCCAGCGCGGCAACATTGATTGCTGTCGGCCGCGGCTCAATCCATCCCGGGGCTTGAAACAAGGTCGCTCCGGCAGGCTGAACCGCGGCTCTCTTGACCAATACAGGCACCACCGTCACGGGAGACTTTGGCAGCCAACTCCGCCCCGCCGCAGCTCCGACCAGTAGCAAAAATCCAAGCAAGATTCCTAGCGGTACGGCAACACGCGAAATCCACCGCTTACCGCGCGGCGCAGTTCCTGGGGCCGCGCCAGACGGCGAGCGATCGAGCGCTAATCGACGAAGATCAAGCGGAGCGTTGTTCATTCGTTAGTTCCCCTTTTGAACAAAGACTTGCTTCGCCGCGACACTCAGATTGCCCTGTGCATCTCGGGTGGCTTTGCCGTTGACGACGACGGTTGACAATTCTTCTACGTCCAACAACTCTCGAGCGTCCTGCATGACCGGCTTGCCCTTGTCATCGACGACCTTAATGGTGGCGATGTTTTCTTTGACCGCAGCCGTTTGACAACAATAATCCCAGGGAGTGGGACATCCTTCTTCAGCGGCACAGTAGGGAACCTTTGCATCGACGATCGTAAAGGCCGCCAAGCCTTCGATAAACGGCTTACTCGACCCACCGACTAAACCGACCAAAGTGACTTCTTCGCCGTCGACCGTTTTTTCACGTGCCTCTCCAACCGGCAGTGCCCCTGACGGTTCCGTTGTGGCGGCGTACGTCGATTTCGTCGCAGGCGTTTGCTGTGAAACGTTTTCCGGCCCCTCGGTAGGTTGCCCTGGGTCTTGGCAACCGATTGCGGTCAACGTGATCACTGCCAAAGCTGCCAAACCAAACATCATTTTCATCTTCATCACTCATTTCCTGTTTAAGAAACTCAAAACTCAAAGTTCAACACACTCAACCAACGGACTTGAGGCCCGTTGCGATCTGAATTCGCAGCACCTTGAATGCCGGTGGCAATGCCCCGAAAACGCCCACAGCAAGCCCTACGCTGCAACTGATCAAGATCGCCATTCCATCGATTCGCAAAAAGAAGGCTCCCATGGTGAAACGAACCGCCGCCCCATTGAGGACCGTCAGTCCTACGATCGCGGCAAGCAATGATCCGGCAGCCGCCAATAAAACGCCCTCTTGAATCAAGCTGATCAGAATGGCTCGACGTCGGAAACCGATCGCCTGCAAAGTCGCGATCTCGCGAATCCGTCCAGCGACGGCGCCATACATCATGTTTAACCCAGCAAAGATGCCCGCCCCCGATACCAAGGCAACGATCAGCCAAGCCAACAACCGCACCGGCTGGTAGTACTGCTGCAACGTGGCGTAATACTCGGGTTCATGAATCGCCCGCAGCTCCAGGTCGAGGCGTTCCTTGCAAAACAGATCCGCCTCCGCCGGCGAATTTCCCGGCGCGAGCAACAGTGCCACCAAACTCAAGTCTTGCCGTTTGGTAGCCGTCTGCAATTCGTTCAACTGGCACCAGATTTCCGATTCATAGGCCGCTCCACCAGCCGCAAATCGACCACTCACCAACCACTTCCTCCCTTCAAATTCAAGTTGCTGCCCGACAGCCAAGTCCTCCTGGGAGGCGCCCAATTTGATCGCCGCTAAGCGTCCAACCATGACTTCATTCTCTTGAGGCCAACGGCCTTCTACCAATTGAACCGAACGCCGCACCAAGGGAGCTTGAAGCGTCACGCCTCGGACCAATCCCAATCCCGCGACGCGCTGCGATGTGGTGACACGCGTTCCTAAATAGAGTTCCGGTGAAACATGCCCGACGCCAAAACGCTGTTGCGTGCCGCTTAAACTGGCCGCCAACAAGGAAGGCGTCTGAGCGGGAATGGCTGAGTTTTCGATATTTTCCTCGGAGTTGATCGAGTAGACCAAGACCACACCTTGGTCGCCACTAATCACCAGTGACTCATCTAAGCCACGAACAAAGCCGACGACGACCAGCACCAGCAACACGACCGTGGCCAGGGCAAGCAGCGTCAAAGCGGTTCGTATCGGCCGACGCGCCAAGTTACGAACGCCATATTCCCAAGGAAGTAGCATCAAGAATCCCGTCGACGGCGCAGCAGAGGCGTCGCAATTGATGGAACGAAACGGTTTCGTGGTGCCTAACGAACGAGCTTTACCCAGTTCGCTAAGGAACGCATCCAGACGTCTTGTCGATGGGGGAAAAGAACTTACCCCGAAGAAGACTGATCAAATCAGCCAAGATTGATGGGCTACGCGCACATCGCGACCACTAGGCAGCGGCCTTAATAAGTCCGATCGATTGCAGGCTGTGACGGTTTCGGCAGGAGCTGGCCAAGCATAAGAATTTGCCACTTGCATTGTCAGATATGCGGCAAAATCGGTGACCGGCTGAAAGCGAACTTCGTCTTTCGAAATCGCACCTTGGCAGATGCAGTCACCGCAAGCACAGCCTTCTAACGGACATCCACCAGAGGGAGTCGCGGCCAAAGTTTCCAATGAATCTCCCGCACAACAGCCACACCCCACAGCCACCGACTCATCGACAGCGTTCTGGTGCGATTCAAGGCAGCGTAGCGGGCACGCTAGCAGACTAAAAACCAGCAGGAAATGGATTGCGAGTGAACTCATAATATTCAGTTTAGTCCCGACCGCGCCACAAGGAAAGCCACACCGCCTAGTGGACTCTGCATTCTCTGAGGACTGCCAACCCGTTTGACAGAAAGTGGCATTATCCAGCAAGTAACCTCCAGCGAGGTTACTAATGCAGATCGTCTGACTTCCTGACAGTGCAACGCCAAGGGCAAAGCGGCGTCAGGAGAAGAAATCATCATCGCCAAGCTGATCCAATCAGGACTTCTTCTCTTCCGACTTCTTCTCTTCCGGCTTCTTCTCTTCCGGCTTCTTCTCTTCCGGCTTCTTCTCTTCCGGCTTCTTCTCTTCCGGTTTCTTCTCTTCCGGCTTCTTCTCTTCTGGTTTCTTCTCTTCTGGTTTCTTCTCTTCCGGTTTCTTCTCTTCCGGTTTCTTCTCTTCCGGTTTCTTCTCTTCCGGTTTCTTCTCTTCCGGTTTCTTCTCCTCCGGCTTCATTTCTTCTGGTTTCTTCTCTTCCGGTTTCTTCTCTTCCGGTTTCTTCTCTTCCGGTTTCTTCTCCTCTGGCTTGGCTACCGCGGCTTGTTCTTCCTCGGTAGCTTCCACCGGAAACTTTCCGCTCATCATCAAACCGCGATCGATCACCCACACGTTTCGGAAACGAACAGGATCGGAGTGGTCTTGCAGCAACGTCGGCAACAACGTCGGCTCTTCTGGCTTGCCGGCGCCCGTGGGGCCCGGAACTTCGACATTGTCTTGGACTTTAACACCATTGATCCAAGAAGTCACATGCGCATTGCGAATCTTCGATCCATCGGATGCCCAACGTGGCGCAGTGAACTGGATGTCGTACGTTTGCCAGACTAGTGGTGGCAGACACATATTCAAGTCGGGCGACTTAAACCGGTACAGGGCGCCGCAACCATTAAAGACAATGTCTTGTGCAAACGAATCCAAGATTTGGCACTCATAACGGCTCATCAAATAAATGCCGCTGTTGCCGCGTCCTTGCCCTTCAGCTTGCGGCATATAGGGCAAGCGGAACTCAACATGCAAATTAAAGTCTTGCAGCATGGGCTTGATGTTCGCTCCTTGCATCAGCAAGCCATCGTCGGTCATTTGAGCTTTTGCAAACTGATCGGTTCCTGAACCGTCGAACAACACAATCGCTTCGGGAGGCCGCTTGGCGCCTAGCGTGGGGCTGGTTCGATGAATGCGTTCCAAGCGTCCTAACCGTTCGCCTTTGCGATCAATAATTTGGCACCCTTCTTTGTCGACGAAGATCCCCCAAGGGCCTCCCGACAAGACCAAGAATTCTCCAGACCGTCGACCCAGCATTTTGATCGGCTTGGGCTTGTGGCTTTCCTGTCCCGGCAAACCGCCCATGAACGAGACCGCTTCGAAGTTGTCGCCACCGACATTCCGAAGTTGCAAGCCGAGCGGCTCGTATTTGTTTTCACCGACGGTAATCGGGCCAACGAACTCCCCCTGCAACGCATAATTCAGATCGTTTTTAGGAGGCTCCGTAAAGACGGTTCCACGATTTCCGTCTGCAGCTGACGCAATCAGACCATGGCAGGCAAAAAGAGCAAACAAGGTGCAGGGGATGAGGCGAGCCGCGAGGTGCATACGAGAAGATCCTTGAAGGGGAGGGGGAACGGTCAGGATACCGAGTGGCTGGCAACGGAAGGTTTAGGGCAGAGTCCTGGGCAGGTCGCTTTTGGCACCGTCTACAGGATCTTGGCCACCATGTTAATTGGAGTCGACCGATCTCACCACGCTGTCGGCTGGACTTCTTCACAAACCGAACAGGTCGACGGTCGATCGGATCAACCAATCGTCAGCAGCCGACCTGACGGGCGTTTTTTCGTTCGAGAGGATCCATTGCCCCACCAAGCAGGGACGCCGGTTTAACGCCATAATTTGCCCAATGGTGTGAATCGCGAACCGATTTCCAATACAATCACAAGACCCAAGAACCTTCCCGAAAAGCAAATACATGCCCGCGGCTAGCGCCGTCGGTTTTCTTTCGGAGGGGTTCTAAACGCTCCCCATGGCGCCCCCACCTTTTCGCCACTTTCCGGTTGAGATCCTCCATGCAGGCCCGTTGCAGCTCGTTTCCCAAGTGCTCCCCACCAGTTCTGCGGTTCGTCGTGCTGACGCTGGCGTGGCTATCGATTGGCGGCCTGGACCTCTGGGCTAGCGAACCGCGGGAGACAGATACTCCTCCGCAAACCCCGTCGCCCGCATCCGAAACTTCGGTCGATTTCACGACCGAAGTTTTCACCGTGCTGCGACGCGCCTGCTTTGAATGTCACGATCAAAACAAGCAGGAGGGAGGCCTGCGGATGGATAACCCACAAGCAATCTTGGAATCCTCCATCATTGAACCGGGAGACCCCACGACCAGCGAACTGATGCGGCGCATTGAATTGCCTCGCGGCCATGAAGAGGTAATGCCGGCACTCGGCGACCCCCTCAATGATCGCGAAGTCGACGCCATCGGTCGCTGGATTCAATCGGGAGCGCGCTGGCCGGAAACTTTTGTGGAACCGCCCCACTGGTCCTATATCGCGCCGCAGCGCCCTGAATTGCCAGTCCTGTCCGACACCTCTTGGGCAGCTTCCCCCATCGACCATTTTGTGCTGGACCAACACCGCACCCTGGGCCTCGCACCGGCACCCCCGGCACCTCCAACCACGCTGCTGCGACGGGTCTACCTCGACCTGATCGGCTTGCCTCCACACCCCAGCGAGGTCGCCGCATTTACAGCCGACCCTTCCCCCGCGGCGTTTGCCAACGTCGTCGACGATCTCCTTTCCCGTCCGCAATTCGGGGAGCGCTGGGCACGGCCTTGGTTGGACCTCGCAAGGTATGCCGATTCGCATGGTTTTCAACGCGATGACCTGATCGAGATCTGGGCCTATCGCGACTGGGTGATTCAAGCACTTAACGATGACATGCCGTTCGACCAATTCACGATTGAACAACTCGCCGGTGATCTGCTGCCGGAGGCCACCGAATCACAACGGATCGCCACCGGCTTTCATCGGTGTGCACCGACCAATGTCGAAGCCGGTTCCCTGCCGGAAGAAACGCGAATCGAACAGGTGCTGGATCGCGTCAACACAACGGGCGCCGTGTGGCTGGGGTCGACTCTTGAATGCGCGCAATGTCACGACCACAAGTACGACCCGTTCTCGACCAAAGACTACTATCGACTGCTCGCCTTTTTTAACAACACGGCGTTAGAAGCCGACCGGACCGACCCGAAGAAACCGAGTTCGATTGCGTTTCGCGGCCCCTCGATGCCTTTATCGAATGCCCAGCAAGACCTTCAGCGCGAGCGACTCCAAACTCGTATCGCGGAGCTGCAAGCCCAGCGCGAAGAACGCCTGAAGGCCTTGGGTGCGGATCTTGAAGCCTGGGCCAGCGATCAGCAGGTGCTGGCGGAGCAAACACCTCAGCTCCACCCGCTTCAGGTCGATGCGTTCGAGTCCAAGGGGACCACCGATACCTTTCGCATTCGTGATGATGGAGCAGTCTTACTGGTCGGCGACGACCCTCCGAGCATTGACCTTTACACCGTGACCGGAACGGTCGCATTTCCTCACGAACAAACAGCCCCCGTCAGCGCGATCCGCCTGGACGTCCTAACCGATGATTCTTTGCCCGGCAGCGGCCCGGGACGCGGTGACCCCAAGCGGACCAACTTTGTGCTGCATGAGTTGACCATTTTGATGCTCGACGAGGATCAGCGCTGGCAACCACTGGAAGTGGTGTCGGCCGAAGCGGATTTCTCACAAACCCGCTGGGAGGTCACCGGCGCGATCGACGGAGATCCCAAGACGGGTTGGGCCATCGCGCCGCAGTTTGGCAAACCTCACTGGGCGACCTTTCGTTTGCGTGAACCGTTTACACCAAGCCAAAACGTCCGTCTGAAGATCACGCTCGACCAGCATTTCGGTGATGCGCGGACACTTGGCTGTTTTCAATTATCGGCCGTCACGGGTGATCTGTCGGCCGAAACGGTCCCAGCCAAAATCGCCCAGCTCGTCCAGGGCGATGCGACGCTCTGGACCCCGGCTGACCGTCGGCAGTTGATCGAGCACCGGTCGCTGAGCGATCACCGCACCCAAACGCTGCAAAAACAAATCAGCAAAGCGGAACGAGAACGTAAGACGCTCGCTCCCGACACAACCCTGATCATGGTCGAACAGGACCAGCCGCGCCCGTCGTATGTTTTTACCCGTGGGGATTACCGTACGCCTGGTGAAAGCGTCACCGCGGGCACCCCTGCGTTCTTGCCCGACAGTTCGTCCGAGAATACTTCCGAGCAGGCGGCCAATCGATTGACACTGGCGCGTTGGCTGATCGATCCCGCCAATCCGCTGGTCGCCCGAGTCACCGTCAATCGCTGGTGGGCGGAATTGTTTGGCGCTGGCATCGTGCGCACGCCCGAAGATTTCGGTTTGAAGGGCGATCCGCCAACCCACCCGAAATTGCTCGATTGGCTGGCGGTGGAGTTGATGGAAAATGGCTGGTCGATGAAACACATCCTGAAGACGATTGTCCTCTCTTCGACCTATCAACAATCGTCTGTGGTGACCGCCCCTCAGCGGTCCCTCGATCCATCGAATCGGTGGCTGGCCCGCGGTCCCCGGTTCCGCATGGATGCCGAGATGATTCGCGACAATGCCTTGTCAATTGCGGGCTTGATCAGCCTGAAACCCTTTGGCCCTTCGATCCGACCTTACCAGCCCGCCAATGTCTGGACCAAAGTCGGCGGCATGAATTACGAATACAAAGTCAGTCCCCACGATGAAAAATATCGACGAGGCATCTACGTAGTTCTCAAACGCGGCGCACCCTATCCCAGTTTTGTCAATTTTGATGCCAACGCGCGGCTGACTTGCACCGTCGAGCGTTCGCGCTCCAATACACCGCTGCAAGCGTTAACACTGCTAAACGATCCGGTGTATGTGGAAGCCACCAAAGCCATGGCGGTGCGTGCCACGGCCGCTATGCAAGATCGTCCACTGGGAGACGTGATCGCGGAGGAGTTCCAGCGTTGCACGGCACGACAGCCCTCCGAAGCCGAGCAACAAACGCTGCGGACTCTCTACGAAGATCAATGGCAAGCCGCTGAAAAGCATCCCCAAGCCGCACGCAGTCTGACGAAGGATCTGAAGTTGCCCGGCGAGAGCACGCCCAGCGAGTTGGCAGCTTGGTACAGCGTCACAACTGTGCTGCTGAACCTGCACGAAACCATCACCAAGGAATAACATGCTGCCTCACGCATCCCGTCTGTTGAATCGGCGTCTGTTCGGCCAAGCCAGTTCGGTCGGCTTGGGGTCGATCGCGCTAGCCAGCCTGATGCGTCAGGCAACGGCCAACACGGCGATCAATCCGCTGTCAGAAAAGCCGACGCATCACCCGCCGCGCGCCAAGCATGTGATCTACTTGCACATGATCGGAGCCCCGTCGCAACTGGATCTGTTTGATGAAAAGCCGGAACTGTCCAAATGGAACGGCGAACCGTGTCCCCCAGAGGTAACCAAAGGTCGAGACTTTGCCTTCATCGGCAAGACCTCCACCCTTGCCGCCTCTCCCTGGAAGTTTCAGCGATGCGGCGAGAGTGGGCAGCGAATTTCCGAACTGCTGCCACACCTGGGAACGGTTGCCGATGAACTGGCTGTGATTCGCTCGATGCACACCGAGGAAATCAATCACGCTCCGGCACAGATGTTTTTGCATAGTGGCTTTGGGCGTGGCGGTCGCCCCAGTTTTGGATCGTGGGTGACGTACGGCTTGGGCAGCGAGAACGAAGACCTACCGGCCTACGTCGTGCTGCTCAGCGGACCAGCCGGAGGTGCCGGCACCAGCCTCTGGTCACCCGGTTTCTTGCCGAGCGTTTATCAAGGAATCCGCTTTCGCTCTCAAGGCGACCCCGTGCTGTTTCTCTCCAGCCCCGATGGTCATACCAGGGACGATCGACGTCGCGTGCTCGATTCACTAGGCAAACTGAATCAACAGCACCTGGAGGTCACCGGGGACGACGAAATCGCCACCCGCATCGCGCAGTACGAAATGGCTTTTCGAATGCAAGCCTCGGTACCCGAATTGATGGACATTCAAGACGAGACCGCCGACACCTTGCAGGCCTACGGCGCCGAACCGGGCAAGGCCTCGTTTGCCAACAACTGCCTGCTCGCGCGACGACTGGTCGAGCGCGGCGTGCGACTGATCGAACTGTACGATTCGGACTGGGACCATCACGGTGGACTCACAAAGCGACTGCCGGCGAAATGTAAAGACATCGATCAACCGATGGCTGCCCTGATACAAGACCTCAAGCAACGTGATTTATTGAAAGATACCGTCGTCGTTTGGGGCTCGGAATTTGGTCGCACGCCGCTCAGCCAAGGTGGCGCAGCGAAAGGCAACAATGTTCCAGGCCGTGACCATCACAAGGATGCATTCACGATGTGGCTGGCCGGAGGCGGCATTCGTGGCGGCACCAGCTACGGCCAATCCGACGACTTCGGGATGGACATTGCTCAAGACCCCGTGCATGTCCACGACCTCAATGCCACGTTGTTGCATTTGCTGGGCCTCGACCACGAACGCTTAACGTATCGATACCAAGGCCGCGAGTTCCGGTTGACCGACGTGCATGGCAAGATCCTACGCCCCATCCTCAGCTAGGCTCGTCCCCATGGCGAGTCATCGCCCACGTTGCACGAAACCGCAACGGCACCGATGATAGATCCTGCTCTTTGACGATCGTGACGTGGGCTTGATGCAAAGGATTTTCAGTGCAGAACGTGCGTGCCGCAGCAGTGCAGTTTCAACACACCAACGGCGACAAGCCGGCGAACTTGGCGACAATGGATCGCTTTATCGCGTCGGCTGCAAAACAAAGCGTGCAACTGCTCTGCTTTCCCGAGTGTTGCGTGACAGGTTACTGGTTCCTTCGGAAACTTGATCGCAGCGCACTGCTGACATTGGCTGAAGCGATCCCCACCGGCCCCACGACCGAGTGGCTTTGTCAGCGGGCAAGGCAAACTCAAATGGCCATTGGAGCGGGACTGCTGGAACTCGCTCCCGACGGACGCCTGTTCAACAGTTATTTGGTCGCCCTGCCTGATGGATCGTGGCACTGCCATCGCAAGCTACACTGCTTTATTTCCGAACACCTTGCCAGCGGAGACGTCTACACCGTCTTTGACACGCCGTGGGATTGCCGCGTCGGGGTGCTGATCTGCTACGACAACAATCTGATCGAAAACGTGCGAACGATGGCGTTGCTGGGCACCGAAGTCCTGCTGTCGCCGCACCAAACGGGAGGCTGCAAATCAGGCAGCCCCGAAGCGATGGGCCAGATCGATGTGGCACTGTGGGAACAACGCAAAGAAGCGCCCGAAAAACTTGCCGCTGAATTCCTGGGCCCCAAAGGCCGCGAATGGTTGCTGCGGTGGTTGCCCTCGCGAGCGCACGATAATGGTCTGTTCCTGGTGTTCAGCAATGGTGTCGGTCGTGATGATGATGAAGTCCGCACCGGCAACGCGATGATCCTCGATTGCTACGGCCGCACGCTTGTCGAAAGTCGACAGATCGAGGATGACATGGTGGTCGCGGAACTGGACGCTACGTTGCGAGAACGGGCGACGGGCGTTCGCTGGATGCGGGCTCGCCGACCTGAATTGTATAACCTGCTGACCGAAAAACAGGGAAGCGAAGTATCCGCGAGAGAGGCGAGATTCAGCTAGCAGTACGGAGACGCCGTGCCATTTCAACCGCGCTCGCCTGACAGAATGCTGCGAATGGTCAGGTCACTGTTGCCGCGTCGGCACTGCGTTCTGCGTCGGTGCCGACGCGGCAACTTCCGGTCAACTCGGCATCGGCTTTGCACTGCCATCGTTCGGCCACTTTATGCAGCAACTTTCTCCCCGCCAACTGGCCTTTGCGCTCCTGGCGTTGCTAACGCCAGCAGAACAGCTAGCGGTCACCCCATGAAGGTTTCGCACGGATCATGCAGCAAATTGTTTTTCAGTTTTTTGGTGGGCCAAAAGACGGCACGGTGCTACAGGGCCAACTAGGTGAACCAAGCGATGCCGAGCGATACTTCTTGTTTACCAATCACGGGACGGTCGGCCAACGGTTTAAGGTGGCGTCAGAGTATGCGATCGAAACCCTCGCCAGCGAAGAGCTACGCGAGGAAACACCGCATCATTTCCAGCAGCACCACTATATCGTCACCGACCGACATGAGACGGCCGATGAGGTGCAAGTCTCTGTCGAGTACCTCCCGGATACGGTACCGCCGGACCACCAACGCAAAGGTTGAGCGGTCGGACACCTCAGCCGCCGAAGCACCAAAATCTTTCCAGCGTCGGAAGTCGGTTCGGCAAACAATGGCACCGCAATTGCAACCTCCAATGGGCTTATTGGGCGGATGGTGCTCGCGACTGCAACAATTAAACGCGTCCCACCGGGCCAAGCAACAAAACGAAAAGCGGGCTTTCAGCAGACAATTTGCAGACCCGTCCGAATTCCTACGAACACGAGAGTAAATCATGGGCGACTCCATCGACCCTCACAAGATCAGCGACAAAGAACGTCGCCGAGCCGCACAGATTAAACAGCGATTACAACAGCAAGGGATCGGTGAAGACGAAGCCGAAAAACGCTCGATTCGCGAAGCGGTCGAAGAGTTACGCAGTGGTGCCGGTGGTGGGACCAACGCTGGCGGATGAGTTCAACCGGCACGACTGGTTGGTCCTTCGATGGATCTCTACATCGCTTGTCCGCCACATGCCATGTTGGCTGGACGTTCCTTTTCCGCACCCTATGGAGAGCCGATCATGCAGTTCTACTGGACCTACAACGGCTGTAATTCTGCCGACCAAGCCGCACTTGCCGCAGCGTCGCGTCACCGCCAAGCCGAACTTGACGCCAAGGCTGGTTTGATGGGAGGTGATCGTCGCACGCCGCTGGTCGTGCGGGTCGCACGCGATCCAGTGCCTCCACAATGGTGCATGCAAGCCGCCTTGTTCGCGCCGCGCGGTCGAGTCCAAGCGGAAGCTCGTTCCGATGAAATGCTTGACGCACTCGATCGCCTCATCGGCGAACTGTCCGAACAGATCGAATCGCAAACGCAAGCAGCCTTTGCTAAACAAGTCGAGGCCGCGCGGTCTCAGCGTCGGTCTCTCGATGGCATCGTCCCCATGTTGGAGACGTTTTACCCGCGTGGCATGAACGACGCATTTGCATTGGTGCTGCTTCCTGTGCTGGAATCGCTAAACGCCTACACCCTCCGCGAACTGCACACTCGCGGAGCGCTGGGAGAAATCCGTTCCCGGCAAGCAAGCCTATCCAACGTGATGCACAACGTGCTGATGAGGGCATGGAACGAATTTGAATATCGACCGCGGGAACAAGCTATCGATGCATGGCTGGTCGGCTTCATCGAGCAAGCACTTGAAGAGCTTAGCGAAACCAATGCGGGACCAGCCTTCACGGAACCAGAGGCCGCATCGACACCGGTTCCAGCGTTCAGATCGCCACGTACGGCTGCCGCACCTGCGAGTGTCGCAAAGCCGCCGGATAGTACAAGAGCGTCGGATGTCCCGAGCCCCCGCGCCGCACCTAGCACCCACAGCCCATTGCCCGATTCGCAAAAGTTTGCTGCGGTGGAACGCGACGTCGACGCGGAATGGAAAGCCCTACAGAACCTGATAGACTTGCGACCTGATGTGACTGCCGGAGACCAACTGGACTTTGCCGGTCGCCAGGTAAGACTCGATCGTCTCCTCCAACGTTTGCCACGTCAACAACGTCACGTCTTAATGCTCCACGCTGTTGATGGGTTCAGCGAATCCGAAATCGCCGACCTCCAACAGCGGTCTCCCAAAGCCGTTAGCGATGACCTGCGAGCCGCTCGGCAAGAGGTGCGGCAGATGTTCACCGCAGCCGACTACGCCGATATCGAAGAACAACTCACGTTGAAAGATCTCCAGCGGCCGCGACGCGCCCATCGTACCTAACTCGCTCCGGGCGCTGGACGCTCGCCCCGATTAGTCCCAGAAGCCCCACTTCGTTGCTTCGTTCCGCTTTGCTCCCGAGGAAGTTTCATCATGTCACGCCCCCTCTCGACAGCACTCCGCCAATTCTTCATCAGCGAGCTAGAAATCGATTCCAATGCAACCCTCGACATTGCGCGTCTTCACCTCCGCGACCTCTACGACCGTGGCCCTGACGACCCCTCTGTCAGCAGTTCGGTCGACCTGCTGGCAGAGACTGAGGAACTGCTGGAAACGTATGAGCCCCATCAACCATTGTCCGATATGGTTCTTGATAAAAGTCGCTAGCTCCGCATCGTCTGCAAACCTGTTGCCTGTGATCCCCAAGCAAAGTTTATCGAACATGTTGCTCAGCGTGGTTCCTTCGGCGCTACGACGTTGGCAAGCGTGTCAGCGAGTTACCTCGTGCGTGGTTGCGTTGCTGCAACGGTACGCGACCAGACCTTTCGCAACACGGAACATCCAAGTGCAATATGCAAGCTGAAGCCTATGGACTGATCGTCGTTGGTGTCTTTTTGTTAGCCGGATTCGTAGCCCATGTTTGTGGGCGTCGCGCCCACGTGCCGCGTGTCACACTCTTGCTGTTGCTGGGATTTCTGGCCAGCCCCGCAGTCTTGAACTTGGTCTCCGAAGAGGTTTCCAACTACTTTCCCCTGACGGCAAAAGTCGCTTTGAGCATCATCGGCTTTCAGCTTGGCGAGCGATTTCTCGGCAAGGAAATACGCAAGACCGGGAAGGTTGTATTCGGCATTTCCATCTCCGAAGTGTTGCTGACCGCTGCCTTGGTTTTCTTCGTGCTCTGGGGCTTGGGATGCGACTTTACACTCGCTCTACTACTCGCGGCGGTCGCGCCCGCCAGCGCTCCGGCAGCGACTCGTGACGTGATTCAACAAAGCGGAGCCAAAGGTCCTGTCTCCGAGACGGTACTCGGCGTTGTCGCGGTCGATGACGCTTGGGGAGTGATTCTCTTCAGCATCCTACTCGCCATCGCCGCATTCTTCACCGGTGAAGGCAGTTCCCTGGCCGTGGTCGTACACGGACTCCGCGAAGTCTTCGGCGGGATCCTGCTAGGCATTGTCGCCGGACTGCCGATGGCCTTTTTGACCGGTCGCATCCGTCGCGGCAATCTCACGATCGTGGAGTCACTGGGCTTTGTCTTTTTCGTCAGTGGCATCGCAATCCACTTCGAACTTTCCTACATCCTGGCTTGCATGGCGATGGGAGCCACCGTTTCAAATCTAGCCAAACATCACAAGCGTCCCTTCCACGCAATCGAAGAAATCGAGCAGCCGTTTTTGATTATCTTCTTCCTACTTGCCGGATTTGACTTTGAGATCAACAAATTGTGGGCTGCTGGTATGATTGGAGTGGTTTATGTCATAGCCAGAACTCTCGGTTTAATCATCGGTGGCTATGCGGGAGGGTTCCTCAGCAATGCAGAACGCGTGGTGCGCACCCATGCCGGCTGGTGCCTGTTGCCGCAAGCAGGCGTCGCTTTGGGATTGGCATTAATGGTTTCCGAACGCCATCCCGATATCGGCGCACAAGTCTTATCGATCATTGTCGGCACGACCGTCGTGTTTGAACTAGGAGGCCCGATCGCCACCTATTTTGCATTGCGGCACGCAGGTGAAATCCACGAGTAGTGACCTGTGGCCCAATCCTGTTCGGAACGAAATTTGCGCATCATGGAATGTTGTGTGGAGCGCCTATCATTTTGTCTCTTGCGTCTAGGGGGGACTGGGCTGCACACTGTGAAAAAGTCTGCAGGCAGTGCCCTAGGCGAACAGTTCTTGGACTGCCTTGCCGTGGCCGTCGACGGTGGCATAGAAGGGCCTGCGTTCGATTTCAAAAGCGGTCTTGGGGCTGATCCCCATGGCGGTGAAAATGGTGGCGTGGAGGTCACTGATCGTGACCGGATTTTTGACCGCGATTAGAGGGCGTTCGTCGGCCGTCTTGCCATATACCGTGCCCGGCTTGATGCCGCCACCGAACATGACCACCGAGGTCCCACCGGTGAAGTGTCGATGCAAACCGTAATGTTTGGGTTCGGCCAATTTGTCGGTTTTCGCGCGAGATTGGTCGCGGGCTTCACTGCCGGGAACCCCTTCGATCATCATGTCGCGGCTGAATTCGCTGGCGATGACCACCAAGGTTCGATCAAGTTTCCCGCTGGCTTCTAAATCGCGAATCAACTGAGCGATGGGGCGATCGATTTCTTGTTTCAGACGCTCGACGGTGGAGTGCCCGTTTTCGTGGGTGTCCCAATGCAGGAACGGCACGTACTCGGTGGTGACTTCCACAAACCGCGCCCCCGCATCGACCAGACGTCGAGCAAGCAGGCAGCCGTTACCGAAACGACCGGTGTTGTATTTCTCGCGACTCTCGGCTGGCTCTAGCGCCAGATCGAAGGCTTCGCGGTCTTTGGATTGCAGCAAGCGATAAGCATTGTCCATTGCGCGGACCATCGATTCCTGCTGGTAAGCACTTGACCACTCTCGTGTCGGCGATGCATCGACCAACCGTCGGTAGTGTTTGTATCGGTCGGCAAAGCGTCCCGGTTGCATTCCTTCGGGCGGTCGCACGGCGCGCGCCGCGGCGTCGGGATAGGGCAGATTCATCGGTCCGAATTCGGTGCCAAAGAAGCCGGCCGTGGTGAAGGCTTTCAGTTCTTCCTTTTCACCCACCCCTTCCAGTCGTTGGCCGATATTGATGAACGGCGGGATGACCGGATTGTTAGGGCCAAGGACCTTGGCCATCCAGGCACCGATGTGCGGCGCGGCGACCGTTTGTGGCGGCACGTAACCGGTGTGCCAATGGTATTGGTGCCGCGAATGCAAAATGGTGCCCAAGTCGGGTTGCACGGCCGAGCGGATCAGGGCGGCGCGGTCCATTACCTGCGCGACGTTTTCCAGCCCCGCGCTGATTTGCAGTCCATCGACGGCGGTCGGGATGGCGGGAAACGTGCTGAGGATTTTTTCAACTTCGACCCCTTTTTCAAACGGCGTGTAGCGTTTGGGATCAAACGTCTCGGGTGCTGCCATACCGCCGGCCAGCCAGATCAAGATGCACGAATCGGCTGTTGCTGCGGGCGATTCGGCAGCCTCGGGGCTGGTCGAGGATTCCGCGAAGACGCGACGAGGTTCGCCTGCCATTAAAGCCGCCAGCGACGACGCGCTGAGCGCTTTCAGGAAATCGCGGCGAGCGTCAGCGTGTTGACGAGCGGCAGCGTGTTGACGAGCGGCAGCGTGTGGTTGTCTTGAGACCATCGGAGTCACCTCACAATTTGAAATTCGGGAAGCATCCAAACCGCCCACAGCAGGTCTTCCACACCGCTGACGGACAGGTTCTCGGAGGCGTTGTTGGTTTCGCTTTGGCTTTCGTCCTCGCGTTGCACAATCGCCAGCGCCGCGGCTTGTTCCGCCGACGTGGGTGTGCGAGACAAGCTATTGAGGAACAGTCCGCCGATCAGTTTGTCAGCAGGTTTTTTGGTGGCGACGATGCGTTCGGCTCCTTGCTGCAGCAAGGCCGATAGTTCGGGGCCGTTGGTCAAGTCGATCGCTTGCAGCGTGCTGAGATCCGCCGGACGCGTCGTCACCACCTGCTCCCGGTTGGGCCGTCCGAGAGACCGCATGAGCAGATCACTAACCACCAGTGAGGCGCGGACGGTAGCATCACCACGTAGCGCCGCGATGGGGTTTTCCGGACGCGGGCCGTCTTTGGGTTTGGGCCGGTTGCCGGGCACGATGGAATTGGGTGCTGTGCCGGTTAGTTGCCAAACGGCGTCGATAAACTGTTCGGCGGTCATCCGTTTCGCAATCGGACCGCGGAACACGAACGAAGACGCCGAGGAATTGTCGGCTGATTCGATGATCGATTGCGACTGGTAAATGCGGGATGTCACGATTTGCCGCAGCGTATGTTTCAAGTCATAGCCGTGGGCCGCCAAATCACTGGCCAGATGATCCAACAAGTCGGCTTCCCAGGGGCGAGTCCCCATCGAATCGACGGGATGCACGATACCGCGCCCCATCAGACGTTCCCACAGTCGATTGACGATCGTCCGCGTGGTGCGGCCATTTTCGGGATGCACGATCAAGTCGGCCAGTTGCCGCAAGCGTTCCGGTTGAGCGGCGTCGGGATCGACGTTGCCCAGTTCGGGAAAAATCCAGGCCGCCGCTGCTTGCTGGCCGGTCGGTTTATCGCAGCGATGGATTTCCAGCGGACGCTGAGAGTAAACGGCCGCCAAACCATACGCTTGCTCGAGGGTCCAGTTGTCAATAAAGCTGTCGTGACAAGAAGCGCACTTCATGTTGATGCCGAGGAACACCTGCGACACGTTTTGAGAAAACTGAATCTCGCGGACTTGGCTGGCATTCACTCCACCACGCCACTTGATGCCCGCAATAAATCCCGCCGAGTCGGGTGTGGGGGGCGCGATCAGTTGCCGTGTGAACTGATCGTACGGCATGTTGGTCGCAAGCGCGTTGTACAGCCATTCCGAGATCTGTTTGCGTCCGCCATCGATGTAGCCGGTGCCGACGTAGTCGTTCCGTAGGAGGTCGTTCCAAAACGTCAACCAGTGATCGGCGTAAGCGACCTTGTCGGCCAGCAAGCGGTCAATGATTTGCGCGCGGCGATCAGTCGTCGAGAGTTTGGGATCGGTGGCCAAGTCAAGAAGTTCGTCGGACGGCAGCAAACCGACCAGGTCCAACGACACACGGCGGACGAAGGTGGCGTCGTCGAGAGGAGTGGGCCAAGGCACTTCGTGTTCGAGGAGGTAGCGATCGACGATGCGGTCGATCGGATGCTCGCTTTGACCTTCACGAGCCGCGGGCAGTTCGGGACTCCTAGGCCGTAGCGGCACTTCGTAGGTTTCCGGATCGAAACGGAAACCTGCTTCCCAGGGGCCCCCGGCATCGATCCAGTTCCGCAGCGTCGCCACCTGCTGGTCGGTCAACCGCGGGCCTTCAGGCGGCATTTGGATCGACTCGTCGGTGGTCGTCACCAGTTCCAGCAGCCGACTAGCCGCCGCGTCTTTGGGAACGATCACGGCGCCCTGTTCGCCACCTTTCAGCAGCAGCTCACGCGTGTTCATCGACAGAGCGCCTTGAGCCGAGTTCCCCGTGTGGCACTCTCCGCAATGCTGACGCAAGATCGGGACCACTTCATGAGCAAAATCGACTGCAGAAGCAGGTGGGACGAGCAGCATCGCCAGCAAGACGAGAGCCGCCACACCGGAGCTGTGGAGGGTGCGGGGGGAGCGAACGCGGAAAGCCGAGCGATGGATGGGGGTTTGTTCAGCGGCAGGCATGGGCGGGGCCGGTAGGCGAGCGGTGGGGTGGGGTGGGGTGGGGTGCGACGGATACGGTGCGGCGCACGCATCAACGAAGCAAGAACCGCAACAACAGTGGAGTGTTTAAATTGTAAGCGCCACGGGAACGGCTTTCACCCCATGATGACCGCAATGGTCGGATTTCCCCTCAACGGCTATACTCACCGCTTCTAAGTTCACTGCCAAAACCTAAAGAGAAGCTTATGTATGATGTGTTGGGTGTGGGAAACGCACTGGTTGATATCCAAACGCAAGTTCGCGATGAAATCGTCTCGGAATTCGGCTTTGACAAGGGCATCATGACGTTGGTCGACAATGACCGACAGATGCAGGTCCTCGCCAAATTGCCGCGTCACACGCTCTACCGTTGTGCCGGAGGTTCGGCCGCCAACACGATCGTGGCGATTGCCGAGTTCGGTGGTAAGTCGGCCTATATCGGCAAAGTCAGCTCCGACGAAGTGGGCGAGTTCTTTTTGAAAGACTTGCGAGACAACGGCGTCAAAATCGATGTCGATTGCTCCACGGCAGGTCCAACGGGAACGTGTGCGGTGCTGATCACCGAAGATGCCCAGCGAACGATGCTGACGAACCTGGGCGTGTCGGCCACGTTGGGTCCGGAAGATATCGACGAAGAAGAAATCAAGCGAGCGAAGTACCTGTATGTCGAAGGGTATTTGCTGACGGGAGAATCCTCCAAAGCGGCCGCGATGCTGGCGATTGATATTGCCAAGAAGCATGGCGTGAAGGTGGCGTTCACCGCGTCGGATCCCTTCCTGGTGAATATGCTGCGTGACGAACTGCTGGCCCTGATCGAAGGTCCAGTGGACTTGTTGTTCTGCAACGAAGAAGAAGCGAAGAGTTTGACGGGAAAAGAGACCCCCACCGATTGCGCGATCGAACTGCATCGGCATGCCGAGAACGTCGCCATGACGCTAGGCCCCAACGGTTCGATTGTGATGCACGCCGGCGAGACGATTGCGGTTCCTGGAGTTCCCTGTCAGGCAATCGACACGACGGGTGCGGGCGACATGTATGCGGGGGCTTTTTTGTACGCCATTACCAATGGCATGAGTTGGCAGCAGGCGGGCCGGTTGGCATCGCATGCCTCCTCTCGAATCGTCTCGCAGATGGGCGCTCGCTTGGACCAAAAGTTCTCGCCGCACGAAGTGGAAGAATTGGTGAGCTAATCCTCCGTGTGGAGCCGTGGCAAACCGCGGCTATCACCGAAACGGCTGATTCAAAGGCTGGCTGCTGGATTAGTAGTGCCGTTAGTAGTACCAACGGATGCCGAACTGGATCGCTTGCACCCAGTAGTCGCCGTACGACAGTTCGGGCGCCGGACGCGTTGGCGTGTCGCTCAAGTCGGACGCCAAGTTGGGATCGATCGCTCGCCAAGGCTGGAGGGCGTCGGTCAGTCCCAGCACGCTGTAGCCGATCGACAGGTCGACGCCGGGACGCCAGTGATAGCCGAGGTTCACATTCAGTTCGGGGACCCAGGCGAACGTGCTGTCGGAGAAGGCACCCGCGTTGCTGTTGCGGACCAACAGGCCGCCACCGGGGTCAAACCCGGAGGTGCCGTTGATAATCGTTTCGGTAGAGCCACTCGCGGTGCCTCGCCGCGTCAACGAGCCGAACCCGAACTTGATCAGTCCATCGAGCGTCCAGCAGCCTTCTTCGTAATAGCCACTAAATCCGAAATGGCCGCCGTGGAATTCGTTCTCGACGTCAAATTGGTCGCGCAAGATCCGCAGGGTTCCGACGGGCGAGGTATCGCCGGCGCCGGTAAACAGGGTGTCGCTGCGAATGTGGAGGTCTTCATTGATGCGCAAGAACTGATAGCCGTACATAAAGTCCAGTCGCCCGCCTAAGCCTTGGCGGATTAACTGCTGCAACGACACATCCGCGCCATACACCTCGCTGGTCCCCTCGACGGTCAAACTGGCGTCGCGTCGGTTGGGAAAGGCGACCACCACCGCGTTCGCTTCGCCCGCCGGGTTGGTTGTGAAGTCGAGAAAGGGACGGGCAATGATTGGATTGCTAGTCGAGTTGGTGTGGAAGCCAAAATCTTCGGAACCGGTTAGCCAAAATCGCCCGGTCAGCGATTGGTAGTGCCCGGCGTCGAGCCATTTCCCGAGGGTAAAACGTCCGCCCGTGGAGACGGAATCGCCATAACGATCATTCCCAAACAGCACGCTGGTGCTCGCCTGCCCCAGTTCTCCGGCGCTTTCAAAAGCGGTCCCGGGATCGCTGGTGGTGACCAGTGCCGGCAAGCTTTGCGGGCGCCGCCACCACAGCATGAGTTCCGCGGAGGCAAACCAGTCGTGCCGAGGTGCACAGGAGCCGCATCCATCGCAGCCCTGCATGTCGCAGCCGATGTCGGCAGGATGGTATGGGGCGAGAGACTCCATCGCGGGCTCATAAGGACTTGGTAAACCGAGTGGCTGCAAAGCAGCGTCATAGCCCACCTGTTCGACCAACGCAGGGCCTCCGGAAGTGAAGGCTTCGCGGCCCGACGGCGTGTCCGAACGTTCCGCGGCGGGCACAGTCGGGGGGCGGTACGAACCGCGGTCTTGGGATTTCAGGCGGACTTGGGCATGCGCCGGCGCGCTGATCGCAATTATCACGAGCATCACGACGATCGTCGCAGCGCGAGGGAGCCTGAAAGAAGGAGTCGTGGAGAGCAAGGTTTTCCGTCGCACAGTAGGGGTGCCTCTTGACCAGAACGTTGGCTAACGTCGTAGGAGTCGTTGCAGAACGATTCCGCTGCACCTCTCTTCGACCATTCCGGTCGCACCGGTTGAGGAAACCTGGCAAGATTTGCCGGTTGGGACGGATCCGCGGGGGACGGGCGGTCATGCTGGCAGCGCATGAAAAAAACGCGTCGTTGCCGACGCGCTGGAGCGAATGTTCGCTGGGTGGAAGGGCCCGCGATTACCGTTTGTTTGGCTCGCCGAACGGCTCAGCCTTGGTACTCGGCACCGAAGAATTCTTTGCTATCACCAATCGTGGGTTTGATTGTGCGTGAGCCTTCTTGCCAGTTGGCGGGGCAGACTTCGCCGTGTTCTTCGAAGTATTGCAGGGCCTGAACCATCCGCAGGGCTTCGTCGACGCTGCGGCCGAGAGGCAGGTCGTTAACGACTTGATGCCGGATGACGCCTTCTTTGTCGATCAAGAACAGGCCGCGCAGGGCCACACCCCCATCGAGCAGGACGTTGTAGTCCCTCGCGATCTGCTTGTTGATGTCGGCGATCAGCGGGTACTCGATCGCACCGATGCCGCCATCGTTACGAGCCATATTCCGCCAAGCGAAGTGGCTGAAGTGGCTGTCGATCGAAACGCCCAGAATCTGCACATTCAGTTTCGCAAAATCGGCATTGCGGTCGCTGAAGGCGATAATTTCGGTGGGGCAAACGAACGTAAAGTCGAGCGGATAGAAGAACAGCAAAACGTATTTGCCGCGGTAGTCGCTCAGCGAGACCTCTTGGAACTCTCCGTCTGGCATGACGGCTTGGGCTTTAAAATCGGGAGCTTCTTGGGTGACCAGATTCGCCATCGGTTCGAACTCAACTAGAGATGGGGTGGAAATTGTTTGGTGGAATCACCGCTGCGGGCACGGTTCCCCTTACTATTGTCCGGCGGCAACTTGTTCACAACGGGGGACAGCGTCGACCGGCTCGGTGCGGGCGGTTATGTTGGGTAACAGGAGATATTGATATGCAAAAGAATTACTGTCAGAGCTTTAGCCGTTGGTGGCTGTTCCGTGGCTTCGCCTTCGCGTTGCTCGCCGTGACAGCGGGCAATCTTCAGGAAGTGGCGGCACAATCTGCCCCGGTGCCAGCCGCGGCCGAGCCGGTGCCGCCCGCCGCGAAAGAGGCCGCCGACACGGTTGATCCACCACGGCCTCAAGAGCAGGCGCGACGAGCGTACTTGGGCCGCGTTGTCGCCCAGCCGATGTCGCATCTCGGCGCCGGTTGGTTGATCCGCCCGACGAGGCAACAGGAAGAGCGGCCCGACGAGTCGTTGAAGCAACTGCAGCTCAAGCCCGGCATGACGACCTGTGACATGGGATGCGGAAACGGTTTCTGGAGCTTGATGATGGCTCGCGTCGTGGGCGAGTCGGGACGCGTGCTGGCGATCGACATTCAGCCCGAGATGCTGCAGAAACTGAAATATCGAGCGTTGCAAGAAGAGATCGGAAATGTTGAGCCGATTCTCGGCGCCGTGGACGATCCGAAGTTACCCGCTGGCGAAGTCGATTTGGTGATGATGGTCGACGTCTATCACGAATTTTCGCATCCCGAATCGATGCTATGGTCGATCCGTCGTTCGCTCAAGCCGACCGGTGTGGTGGCGCTGTTGGAGTATCGTGAGGAGGATCCACGAGTCCCGATCAAGCCGAGGCACAAAATGTCGAAGCCTCAGATCATGAAAGAGTACGCCGCCAACGGATTCAAGTTGGTCCGTGAATACAACGAACTGCCGTGGCAGCATCTGATGTTCTTCGCCAGAGACGACAGTCCTCTCGAGGCGATCAAGCCGGAGCCGTTTTCGGTTCAGCGTTAAGCGGACAACGCCCCTTGTCTTAACACAGGGGGGGTATCCCCGATCAACGTGTGACGGGCTGTTGATGGGATCGACAGCCCGTTCTTTTTCTCGCTCGGCCGCAGACGCATTCGAAGAGTAGGTCGTACGCGAGCGACTGACCGTGACACGGCTAAATCGACAGTGTCATCAGCGAGCGATTAAGTCTGACCGGCAATCAATTCTTGTGCGGTGCAGCTCAATTGATCGATCACGACCGATTGCTCTTCCACCGAAGCGGCGACGCCGGTGGTGTTGGCGCTGACTTCGGTGATGCCGTCGGCAATCGATTGGATCGACGTTACGACTTGCAGGATTGTCTGCTGAAGTGATTCGACGTTGTTGCGAATATCTGAGGTCGCGCGCCCCGTTTGCGAGGCCAGTTCTTTGACCTCCCCCGCGACCACGGCAAAGCCGCGCCCGGCATCGCCCGCTCGCGCCGCTTCGATGGTCGCATTCAAAGCCAAGAGGTTGGTCTGGTCAGCAAGATCGTCAATCAAGTTGACCACCTTGCCGATGCTTTGGCTGCTGCCATTGAGGGCCTCGACCAATGAGGTGGCTTGCGACGAAGAATTTTCCGCCATGCTGGCCAGTTCCGCGGTTCTGGAGATCCGCTCGGAGATCTCGCCGACCGCCTGCGACATTTCGCTCACGCTGCGAGCAATCGAATTGCCCAGTTCCATGGAATGGCTTTTGGCGTTGATTTCGTTCGTAACGTCGCTGACCGCCTGGAGGATCCGGATGACTCGACCGTCTTTGTCAAACACCGGGTTGTAGGCGCCTTGGAGCCACAGAGTATCCCCGTTGCGAGTGACTCGGCGGAACTCACCTTGCTTGAATTCACCTTTCGCCAAGTCCCGCCAGAACTGGTTGTATTCCACGGTCGCGGCATCTTCTTGGGGCATAAAGATGCGATGATGCTTGCCCTTGATTTCACCGAGGGAATAACCGGTTGCCGTGAGGAACAATTGGTTCGCCGTGATGATTGTGCCATCGGGTTGAAATTCGATGATCGCTTGCGAGCGGTTGCGGATCTCAATCTCCGAAAGTTTTTGCCGAGTGATATCGGTTGCTAACTTCGCAATCTTGATGACCGTTCCCGAATCATCACGAATCGGGTTGTAGGTCGCCTGAATCCAGATCTCGCGCCCACCTCTACCAAATCGCTGAAACTCCGCGCGTTGGAATTCTCCACGGCTCAACGCCAGCCAGAATTCTTGGTATTCCGGAGAAGCCGCAGATTCGGGGCTGACGAACATGCGGTGATGCTTGCCTTCAATTTCTCTCAGCGAATAGCCAACGGTTGTCAGGAAATTCTGATTGGCCTTGATGATGGTTCCATCCGGTTCGAATTCGATGATCGCCTGAGACTTATCCAACGCGTTCATAAACAGACTGATGTCGTCTCTCGCCTCTTCTTGGGTGAGCTTGACTTCGGTCGGTTGTTTCGTTTCAACGCTCGGTTCAGCGGCACGGGGCATGAAGGAGGTAAATCGCATCGGTGACTCATTCTTTCTCTGGGACGCTGCAAGTAGAAAATTGCGAGAACAGCCAAATGGACGAACTGCAACCGAACGTTCCGGCCGCACTGACCGACGTCGTGTCGTACTAAAGGCTGCCCCCTCACACAGGAAATCGTGTCACAAGAATTTCCTGCGAGCCGATTAAAAATTGCACAAACCTGCAAATTTCACAAAAAACCTCTCTGCCCGGGGGGGATGTTTTCTGAACGCGGGGCATTCAGGAACGTCCTTGACGAAAGCCGATGATCCTGGTCGCGAGCCTTTACCGATTTCCGGTCAGCGAAGCAGCGGGCGGTCGCAAGGCGGATAAGAGCAAGCAGGCATGCCGAAGTAGCGGTTTGGCATCAAGCGGGTGATGCCAAACGATTCTGCCAAGTTGCTTGGGCCCGATAGAAATTTGCCGATGACAGCTCACCACCAAAGGGGTGGTGGGCTAAGTTACGTAAAGATCTCGAGCGAAGATCTCGCCTCACCGCGGACTCTCGGGGCGGGGCATTCGCAATTGGCGGCGGCGCAGAATAGCGACCGCCGATGCAAAGCAAGTCGTTTCGCTGCAAGTCTTTACAGCGTGTCGGCCATGAACGTGCCATTGTCGGCGACTTCGAACAGCGGTTTGTAATAGCTGTCGCATTTGCCGGTGCGGCCACAAGGTCGCCAGATGATCGACATCGACACGTTCCAGCCCTCCTCGTGGTTGGCGATGCTACCATTGGGGTCGCCAGGGTTGAGGTAAGCGAATCCACCTCTCAGACCCCAGCGGCCTCGCAGCGGCGTGGCGATGTCCATTCCCAGCAGTGTGTCTTCGGTGTCGGTCGTGCCGACAAAGCCGTCGATCCAGCCGTCTCCGCCCAGATCGCGGCGGTAGAAAAAGCGGTGTTGGTCGGTAGCTTGAAACGTCAGCGAGCCCACTTGGGTCACGCCCGCCGCATCGATCAGTCGAGTGACCGAAGTGGAGTCATTTACGCCGCCCATAAATCGGTAGCCGAATTCGTGGCAACCGCCCGTCTTCCAGCTTAATTCGCCTCGGACTTGTCCCAGTTCCGCATGGTAGAACCAGTCGTCGTTGAGGTAGTCATAAACCACACCCATTTGCAGGCCGTAGTCGACGCGTCGCGACAGTCCGGTAGTGATAAAGATCTGGTTCCGCGAATCGTTGCTGAACGGCGAGGCTTCGATGTTGTTTTGCGTCGCACGCAAGCCGAACTGAGCCGCCCAGTCGATGCCCAGCAGGTCACGCAGTGGACGACCGAAATTGAAACCTTGATGGAAGCCAAAGCTGCCCGTTCCGCTGCGGTCGCCCAGCAGGTCTCCGGCAGCGAAGTTCGCTGGTCCGGTAAACCCTTGGACACCGGCGAAGAATTCGAATCGACTCCAATCGATCGGCAGGATGGGCAGCAGCAGCGGGACGCTTGACACGTGAGGATGCCCCGGACCATATCCCGGTTCGACTCCGCACGTTGCGCCGATGTAGGCACCACCGCAGGAGTCGCAACCGGGTTGGTCGCAGACGTAGCCGTCGATGCCACAACTGGCTTCGACGGCCACGCCACATCCTCCGCCACAAGTTCCATGACACGCACCACCGTAAATTTCGGCGCCGCATACCGGTTCGCAACCGCAGACCGGCCCTTCGCACCCACACATTGGCTCGACACCACACATTGGCTCGACACCGCACATTGGCTCGACACCGCA
>Ga0102938_10000025_pt1 | contig 71559 bp, 74 predicted proteins | sample SalPonR2_B_D2_MG_FD_84516 | JGI IMG/M metagenome (GOLD analysis project Ga0102938, IMG submission 84516) | Salt pond soil microbial communities from South San Francisco under conditions of wetland restoration - Salt Pond MetaG R2_B_D2_MG | ecosystem: Environmental > Aquatic > Marine >...
CTGTTACTCTTTTGATTACTAGATTATTTATTAAAGGAAGAATTCAAACCAGTTCTAGATATAGATTTTAATTAATATTTTATATAGAGGTGAAAAAATTGAATAAAAAATCTCTAAAAGTATTTATACTTTTAATTATAATATTAGCGATATCTTCGGTTATCTCAGTTTTTTTACCTCAAGGCAATATTGTTGATATTCAGCAACAATTGCCTGCTAGTAAGACTGTTGTGGCTTTAGTTAATGCTTTAATAATATTAATTATTTATGGTGGTTTAGGTTATGTAGGCTTGAGATTATCTACAAGTTTAGGATTTGCTGAGTTGTGTGATGAAAATGTAAATAATAAAGATCGACTTATATATCCAGCTATTTATGGAATAATAGCTGGTATTTCATTAATAGTTTTGGATTATATTTTTAGTTTTTTTAATGGGATTGGCAAACTTGTTCATCCACCTTTTCCGACTTCGTTTTTTGCTTCTTTATCAGCTGGTATTGGAGAAGAAATAATATTTAGGTTGTTTTTTATTCCTTTTTGGATTTGGCTAATTTCGATAGTTATTTTTAAGGGTAAATATAAAAACAAAGTATTTTGGATTGTGACTGTATTTTCAGCTTTATTATTTGCAGGAGCTCATTTACCTTACTTAATGTATATAGCCAATTTAGAGAAGGTAATGAATTTATCATGGGTATTAATTCTAGAAGTTTTTTTATTAAATAGCTTAATTTCCTTTCCAGCTGCTTACTATTTCAAAAAGTATGGTATTCTGGCCGCAATGGGAATTCATTTCTGGGCCGATATTGTCTGGCATGTAATATATGGATTATTTTAAGGAAGGATTAAATTTATATGAATGAAAAAAGCTTATTTGACTATTATATAAAGAAGACTGAAAATAATTTTAAAGGCTGGGATTTTTCATATATTACAGATACTGATCGAATGGTAGACTCACCTCTAGATTGGAGTTATATTTCGAAAGTATTTAAATATATTTATGAAAAAGATGTTAATACAATGTTGGATATGGGAACAGGGGGAGGCGAGCTTTTATCCAAATTTATAAAAATACCTCCTAATACTTATGCTACTGAAGGATATGAAGCTAATCTACCCATAGCTAGAAAAAGGTTAAAGTCTTTAGGAATAGAAGTGGTTAAAGTAGAAAATGATATTTTAAATTTCAAAAATAATTATTTTGATTTGTTAATTAACAGACATGAGTCTTATTCAGTGAAAGAAATTAAGAGAGTATTAAAAGAAAAGGGTATATTTATAACTCAACAGGTAGGCAATCAAAACTGTTTAGAGATAAACCAGGCTTTAGGAGCAAAAGAAGATATGGATTTAGGTAAATGGGATTTAAATGTTGCTAAAAATGATTTAATTAAAAGTGATTTTAAAATAGTAAAAAGTTTTGAGCAGTTTCCGGAGTTAAGATTTTATGATATTGGTGCACTAATTTATTATTTAAAAGCAGTACCCTGGCAGATTAAAGATTTTACAATAAATAAGTTTCATTCTAAACTAAAAGAAATACATAATTTAATACAAAAAGAAAATTATTTTGCAGTAAAAGAACATAGATTTTTTCTTATAGCACAAAAATCAGTATAAGTTAAAAAACTCCCGTTTTTAAAAAGGGAGTTTTTTATTATAAGATATAATTAATTTTGAAGAAATTTATTTACTTTTTTCATAAGTTGCTCTAAGTCATCAACAAGGGGTGAATGGCCGCAATTGCTTAAAATTTCTAATTTAGCATTATCTCCTATGTCATCTACAATTTCTTTTGGCATATTGTCTGGTATAATATTATCATTTTCTCCGTAAAGAACTAAAGTTGGTACTTCAATTTGGGAAGCCTCGTTAGTACCTTTCTCAAGTCCATTATGCTTATTGCTAATATTAAAATGGTTTAAGGCATGATATACTTCAACTAAGTTCCTTTGTGTAAACATATCTTCTAGATATTCATCATATCTTTCTTCAGATGGTTTGTTATTATTATAAATTAAAGTATTCCAGACACTTTTCATAAAAGCTTTATTCTCATTTTCAATAGCATTTAAAGTAGGCTTAATATTGTGCTCATCATTAGCAACAGCTTCCATAGTTTCAATTCTTTTATCTGGTTTAATATTACCATTTTCATTAAGTTCAAATAATGGATTTCCTCTTGAACTAATTGATTCTAAAAGAATTAATTTATTAACCTTATCTTGGTTGTGGGCTGTATATTGCATGGCTGTGCATCCCCCAGTAGACCATCCCATTAAATCAAAATCAGATAAATTTAATTCATTTACAAACAACTCTAGATCATTAGCAAAATCTTTGATAGAATGAATAGGATTATTATAGGTAGAGATACCAAAACCCCTCATATCGGGTGCAATTAAAGTATATTCCTTATTAAAATTCTCTAAAAATAGATCCCAATGTTTTGAAGAAGTCATATTACCATGTATCAGGAGAATTAATTTGTTTCCACCCTCCCTTTTCCTATATCCTAAAGTTTCTCCGTTTGGCAAACTAACTTTTTTCAATTCGATATGCATTTAAATTTCCCTCCTTGAATTAACACATTTATATTTTATTTAGATTTAATATAGATTTAATATTTATTACATTTAGCCTATTATATTATTTAACTAAATTATTAATTAAACCTTTTTATTTTGATTTTTTAGAATAGTGGGCAAGAAGGATAGGCTTAAAAACACACCTGAAATCATTGAAACCCACATTAAAGATGATACATAAAGATGGATTCTTAAAGGTGATAATAATAAAGCACTTAAGCCTAATGCTAATCCAAAAGCATTAGCCATAATTGGTCTTGATGTATAATCATATGCTTTATCTACGGCTTCTTTTGTATTATATCCCTGTTTTCTAAAACTCATCCAGACAGAAACGAAATGAACTGCATAATCAATTCCAACTCCAATTGTAATACTGAAGATAGTTGCTGTAAAGAGATTTAAAGATATATTACTTAAGCCTAAAAACCCGAACAGGATCATTACAGTAAATAAAATAGGCAATATTGAGATAATTGAGGGTATTATTTTTCTCAAGGAGATTAATAATAAGAAAAATACTAAAACAAACGCTAAGATTAAGGTGTTTTTCTGATTATTCAACATGTTTTGGTTTAAATCATGCATTAGATATTGAACACCGGTTAAATTCAATGCAATTCCTGGGATTTTATCTTTTTTGTCATCTATATAATTAGAAATTTCTTCTAAGGTTTTATTTTCTAAGTTTTTTGGGAAGACGAAGACTCTGGTATAATTTTCATCTTTATTTATAAATTGCCGGGTTGGGTTATATCCGCTTTCTGAAAACGCCATTTGATTTATCATATTGATTCTCATCATATCTGGATATTCTCTTTCTTTAGTATTCATGAAGTTACTGTATATTAAAGAATAAATATCATAAACACTCAATGTTTTAGCAGCTAAATTATTATTTTTAAGTTCATTTTGGATTTGTAGAATTGATTTTGCATACTCCGGCCTCAGAGGGTTTTCTTCTGTATTTAATAATAGATAGAGAGGTAGACTACCTCCAGTGATTTCTTGTATCTTTTCAAAACTTTTATGAACAGAAGTGAAGTCCCTGTAGACCATAGGCATATTAAACTCTGTATTTATTTTCGAGATACCAAAAGAGGCAATCAATAACAATATAATTAGAATTATTATACTAGATTTACCCCAAAGTTTTTTAATTATTGATGTAAATAATCTTTTACCATTCTTATGATAAGGGAGATCAATATTACCAGATAAGATCAAAGGTAAAACAAACCAGGTTGCAATACCTGCTAAAAATATACCAAGTGAGGCGAATAAAGCCAGGTCATAAATTGCTTGTGTATTCATAACTAAAAGTGATAGAAAACCAACCATAGAAGTTACAGTAGTTATTATCATTGGAATGCCAACCATTTTTAAAGTGGTTATGATACTGGCCATTTAATTTTTGCCTTCTTTTAAAGACTCTTGAATATGAGAAACAAAATGTAAGCCATCAGCACTACCAATAACTATCGTGAATATTGGTGCCAAGACAGTAATTATAGAGACTTCTAAATCTGACCAACCAACTAAACCTAAAGTCCAGAGAGCTGCAATACCAGCCGGCAGAACAGATAAAAAAGTTGCTTTTAAATTACCCATCTGGGTTTTAAAGACAAATAGGATAAGTAGGAGAGCGGTAGGAGGAATAAATAGTAAGATTAATGTAATATAGTCAATTATTTTTTGCTGCATATAAAGATCTCCAGATGCAAAGTATTTTATATTATTATTTTTTAAATACTCTTCTACTTTATTTAAATCATCCCCATTAAATTCATTAGTAGGGAAGAGGGAAAAAGCAGCATAAATATTATTTTTTTGTTTATATATACTGGATAGTTTCCCCATACCTTGATAATGTTCCTTGAGAAAAACTATATTATCTTTATTAATATTATCCATATTAATAATCTGTCTACCTACTGGGATTTCAGCTGGAGTAGGGCCATTAACATATTTTATTTTTTCTTTAGATTCCAAAAATGATTGAAATTTTCTAAATCGATTTATATTATTCAGATTGATTTTTGAGTCATTACTTTCTATCAAGTATGTAATTTGTTCTGAGTTAGAAAACATTTTATTCATTTCATCAAGAGTATTTTTATATTTTGAATTTTCGGGCATAAAGATATTGAAGTCTGGATTTATGTTAATTTGAAATAAACCTATTATAGCTAATATATTTATGATGACAAACAATACTATTAATTTCTTGCGGTTGTTTTTAACGAATTCAACATATTTTTCCATGAATAATGCCTCCTGAAATTTCCTAGTTTAATAAATATTTAAAGAGAAATTATTCCTCAGTTAAATTTTTATAATTTGTATTTGAAAAATAATATAAAATTATTATAGCAATTATAATTTTTAATATGGTAGAAAAAATTTCTGCATTAGCTGTCAAAACAAAAGTTTCTCCGCTTAGATTACCAAAATAATGGAATATTATTACAGCTAATATACTGCATTTAGTTTTAATATAGATCAATCCATAAATAACGGAAGTAAAAATAGCTGAAAGTATGAAATTCCAAAAAGGTATAGTAAATAAACCTAAATTGTGTTGATAAGTACCTTCAATAAAAAACAGAGGTAGATGCCAGATAGCCCACATGAACCCTAGAGATAATACAGTCTTATTAAAACTAAATTTTCTTAATAATTCTGGCAAAGCAACTCCCCGCCATGCTAATTCTACATGAATGGGTCCAAAAAAAAGAAGAAAAATCCATATCCTACTGTCATTTCAGGTGATATGTAAAACTGGAAGTTATTGATAGTAAATATAAGAGAGGATAGAGCCAGAAAGTCTAATTAAAATTGGAAATAATAAAATGAAAAGAAACCAGAAAAGATTAATTCTTTTAAAATCAAATATTCTTTTTGAATAATTTTGCTTTTTACTTTTATCATAAAAATAAAAGATTATGAATAGAGCAGCAAATAAAGGGCTTAACATGCTTATATAAATTATATTACCTAAAAGTGAATTATTTATATAAAATGAATTTGAGAATAACATTATTAAGATAGTAATACTATAAGGTAATCCATGTGAAATCATAAAAAAGTATTTTATTTTTTTATTAATTTTTTTGGGGTAAGATTTCATTAAATCAGCTCCTTTCAACTGAAATAAAATAATAATTATTTCTTAGAAATAATACCATCAAATATCATTTCCGAAAAGAGAACAGCCTGTTTGTTATTATTCATTTCCTGATTTTCTTCTAAGATTTCTTCAAATATAATTGTAAAAAAGATCATACCAAATAAAGATTTTCTAAACATATAGCCATCAATATCATCTTTTAATTTAGATTGTTTTTTTATTTGATTAAAAATTTCATCTGAAACTTTTACCATTTTAGACCAAATTTCATTCTTGAAATATTTTTGAACTTTTTTATTGATTAACATTTCTTGGAATATAACTTTAAGCTCTTTTTTATGAGAATCAAAAAAGTTTAATCTTTCATTTATTAATGATGCTAATAATAATTTTGGTTCTTTATCTATATTTTTATATATAACTTTTGGAATCTTTTCTTGAGATGAACTTTCAAAAAGTTTTTCAATTGTATTAATCACTATTGTTTTTAAAAGATTATCTTTGTTTTTATAATACTTATATATTGTTGCTTCTGATATATTTGCATTTTTAGCTATTTCTTGGGTGGAGGTAGAAGCATAACCCTTTTTTGACATTAATTTAATAGTTTCATTAAGGATCCTTTGTTTTGTTTTTTCAGACTTTTTCAATAACATGCACCTCCAAAAGTGAGTAAGTACTTACTATATTTTAAAATAATTATATTGTTTTGTCAAATAAAAAGAGTTCTGTTAAAAACAGAACTCTAAAAAATTTAATTTATTAATAAATTTAAAAATCCCAATCTATTTTAGGAGTAGGTAAGGTAACAAATAAATTATCTAATTTATTTATCAATTCTTGTGGGGCTTCAAAATAATTTGTATATGGTAATAAAGCTGGCCTAACTGCTCCTATCCACATACGAGTGAATGTATTTATATCGGTCTTTAGAGTTGGCAAGTTAGATTTAAACTCCTTATTAATATTTGAAATTTCTCCAAATCTTACAGAATAATTACCGGATAGTCCCGTCCAGGGTGAACTTTCATCTAAATATTTTTCAATCGGGTCCTTTAATTTTAAATTAAATTCTACAGTTTCTCCCTTTATAGAAGTATTATTAATACAACTTTTCAGATCTAATAATCTTATTTGCCAATATGCCATTGCTTTATTGATTACTTGATAATCACTTTTTTTAGTTACAGTAGTATCTTTTATAGGTTTATTTATTAAATCTTGAAACTGAATGCCAGCTGGTTCAAATATTTTTACCAAATGAACCTGATCTCCTAGATTTTTTATTAAATTCATTAAGTCAAAGAACTGTTCTATGGTATTAAAAGTCATCCATCTAATAAAATAAGGTCCGTGCAGTTCTTTATTGGGGAGTACCCAAATATGATGTGTTATATTTCCTTCTTTATCCTTATAACCCAGCCCAAATGGTTCTTTTTGCCCAAAGAACATTTCTGCTCTTGTAATTTCAGGAGGTAAGAGAGTACAGTAACCATGTCTTTTTTTACGTTCTAACTTTGCCTCATGTACTTTTTTATAATCTTCAACTTTTATTCTTTCAGGTACAGGAGCCTTCCCAGGGATTTTTAAATGATCAGGATCAAAACTAATAAAATGCTCATAACTACCTGTCCCATAACCTAATTTATTATAAAAACCCTGTTCAAACATACCAAGAGCAGAGATATGAGTTCCCTTGGCAGCGGCTTCTGCAATGGACTGGGCAGTTGCTTTTGTCCCAATTCCTTGTTTTCTAGCAACTCTGCTAATGGTAACAGCACTTACTGCCTGTAAATCGAACTGTTGATCTAGATACTGATAATATCCAGGAGTTGAATTCACATAACCTTCTACTTCATTATTTAATTCAATTACTTTACCTTGACCGGCTTTAACAAAATACTTCAATGCTTCTCTTTTTCTTTTTTCATCATTAATCCAGCCAATTTCTCGCCAGATTTTAAAAATATTTTCGTAATCTTTTTCAAATTCAAATTCTCTTATTTTCATTATTTTCACCTCTTGTTAAGAACTCTTACTATAATAATATTCTAAAGATGTTAACAATCACCTTTTTTATTTATAAATATTTAATAAATTTTAAAAATGAAGGATTTTCTTAATAATAAAAGAAACTATTAGTATAGAGAAGAAGTAATGCAAGGAGGCGGTTTGTATGGATGAAGAAGAAAAGTATAAAAAGGCTAAAGAAAGAGTAAAAGAAATAAAAGATTTCTATGGACATTTATTAGTTTATATTGTTGTCAACATAGGAATATTTTTAATCAACTATATTGTTTCTCCAGGAACTTATTGGTTTTACTGGGTATTAATAGGCTGGGGAATCGGTTTAGCTGTTCATTGGATTCAAGTATTTGGAGTAGGTAAGATCTTAGGTGAACAATGGGAAAAAAAGAAAGTCAAAGAAATAATGAATGAGATGGAAGAAGATGAGGAATCTAAAAAAGAAAAGGGGTAAAATATGTTAAATAATAATTACCTAATTATTTTAACTTTGTTTTTGTTAATGTTTTCATTGATTAGCCCGACAGCTTCAGCTATAAAAGTTGATGGCGAATATCCAATTGAATTATTTGATGATTTTTGGCGGGAAAATTTAAGTGGTACTCAATATAATATCTTAAAAAACAGTGGTACAGAACCAGCATTTAACAATAAATATTATAGAAATAAAGATAAAGGTATATATGTTTGTGCTGCCTGTGGTAATTTTCTTTTTAGCTCGAAACATAAATATGACTCTGGCAGTGGTTGGCCTAGCTTTTATGATGTATATTCTGATGAATCGGTAGTAACTAGACCTGATAATAGTTTAGGAATGAATAGAACAGAGGTTATATGTTCTCAATGTGGTGGTCATTTAGGTCATCTATTTGAAGATGGGCCTGAACCAACTGGACTTAGGTACTGTATAAATTCAGCTGCAATGGAGTTTTATCAGTATGCTTATTTTGCCCATGGCTGATTTTGGGGTGTAGAGGCTCAGTTTGGAGCCTTAGAAGGTGTAGTTCATACTTATGTTGGTTATGCAGGTGGTACAACTAATAATCCTACCTATAATAATATTGGTGATCATGCTGAAACAGCTAAGGTTATATATGATCCTGAAATAATTAGTTATCAAGATTTAGTTAATCATTATATTGAAATAACAAGTGGGAATGTAAGACCAACTTCAGGACAGTATAGATATATAGTATTTCATGCTAATGAAAAACAAGAAGATTATCTTACAGATTTAGCACAAAAAATAAAAGAAGAGGATAACCTATTTTTCAGTCCTGAAAAAATAGATAAGTTTTATATAGCTGAAAACTACCATCAAAAATATCAGCTAAGAACAAGCAATCAACTATACCAAAAGACCTTATCATTATTTAATAATGAAGAAGCTTTAATAGATTCTAATATTGCTACAAAACTAAATGCTTATAGGTCGGGTTTTATAACATCTGAAGAAATGATTGAAATATTAGATTCTTCATACTTATCTCCAATCTATCCAGAGCAAATTCAAAGTATCAAAGATTCTATCAGCAAATAATTTTATAAATAAATTATTTTTAAATTAAGAAGATGTAAAATATAAACTTGACTATAAAACTCAGAATTGATATTTTTATATTAGAATTGAAAAGCGGAGGTTAGAATATGAATGAAGAGAATAATCATCATGAAAAAATGGTGCAGGACTTTAAAAAGAGGTTCTTTATTTCTTTAATAGTGATGATTCCTATTTTAATTCTTTCTCCCATGATCCAATCTTTTTTAAATATTGAATTTAAGTTTACTGGAAGTAATTATATATTATTTGTGCTGGCAACCTTCATTTTCTTTTATGGAGGTTGGCCTTTTTTAAAAGGACTTTATGATGAACTTAGTGATAAACAACCAGGAATGATGACTTTAATCGCATTAGCGATTTCTGTTGCATATATTTACAGTAGTGCAGTTGTTTTTGGTCTTGCAGGAAGATTCTTTTTCTGGGAATTAGCAACATTAATTGTCATAATGCTTTTAGGACACTGGATTGAGATGCGCTCAGTTATGAGTGCATCACGAGCCTTAGAAGAATTAGCAAGACTAATGCCCAATACAGCTCATAAAATAGTCGGTGATGAAATAAAAGATGTTAAAATTAAAGAATTAGAAGTAGGAGATAAAATTCTTATTAGGCCAGGTGAAAAATTACCAGCTGATGGGGAAATTGCAGAGGGATCAAGTTATATAAATGAATCAATGTTAACTGGGGAATCTGATCCTGTCGAAAAAGCTGATGGTGATGAAGTAATTGGAGGTTCTATTAATGGTGATAGTTCATTAGAAGTTACAATTAAAAAAGCTGGTGATGACAGTTATTTATCTCAGGTAATAAACTTAGTAGAAGAAGCTCAAAAAGCTAAATCTAAGACACAGGGGATTGCTGACAAAGCAGCCTTTTATTTAACAATTATTGCAATTTCGGTGGGTATTATTACTTTATCTTCCTGGCTTATTGCAGGGAAAGACCTGGCATTTGCTATTGAAAGAATGGCAACTGTAATGGTGATAACTTGTCCACATGCTCTGGGTTTAGCAATACCACTTGTAGTAGCAGTTTCAACTACCATTTCAGCCCAAAACGGACTTTTAATAAGAAATAGAACTGCTTTTGAAAATGCAAGAAAGATTACTACAGTTGTTTTTGATAAAACCGGTACACTAACCGAAGGAGAATTCGGAGTAAATGATATTCAGGTATTTGAACAAGAATTAGATGAAAATCAAATTATAACTTATGCAGCTTCACTTGAGAAAAATTCCGAACATCCCATTGCAAGAGGTATTGAAAAAGAAGCTGAAACAAAAGAGATAGATTTACTTGAAGTAAAGGAATTTGAAAACATTAAAGGTAAAGGTGTTAAGGGAACCATCAATAATACTAGTTATAAAGTAGTAAGTCCGGGTTATCTTAAAGAAAATAGTATTGATATTCCCGAAGAATTTAATAAAAAAACAGGACCATTTACAATAATTTTTGTTTTAAAAAATGATAAAGTAATAGGGTCAATAATTCTTTCAGATAAAATCAGAGAATCTTCAAAAGAAACTATTAAAAAACTACAAAATAAAGGTATTAAAGTCTGGATGCTTACAGGTGATAATGAACAAACAGCCCAATATGTAAGTGATGAATTAGGGCTAGATGGATATATTGCCGGAGTATTACCACATGAAAAGCAGGAAAAGATAAAAGAATTCAAAGGTACAAAAGAATTTGTTGCCATGACCGGGGACGGAGTAAATGATGCACCTGCATTAGCAAATGCTGATGTTGGAATAGCAATTGGTTCTGGCACAGATGTAGCAGCAGAAACCGCCGATATCATTTTAGTAGAAAGTGATCCCGCTGATGTATTAAATCTAATAGAGTTCGGTAAAGCTACTTTCAAAAAAATCATCCAAAACCTCTTTTGGGCAACTGGCTATAATGCAATTGCTATTCCATTAGCAGCGGGTGTACTAGCAGGATACGGAATAATGATTTCGCCTGCACTGGGTGCTATATTAATGTCCTTAAGTACTGTGATTGTTGCTATTAATGCCAAACTCTTAAAGATGGGAAAAAATTAATTTAGAGGTGAGTTTAATGAGTAAAAATGGAATTCCTACTAGGACCTTAGGGAAGACTGGTGAAGAAGTTTCAATAATAGGCTTAGGTGGATATCATATTGGTAAGATGGATAAAAATGAATCTGTAAAATTAATTAAAAGAGCAATTGATAAAGGAATTACATTTTTAGATAATGCCTGGTGTTATCATCAAGGTTTAAGTGAAAAGCTAATGGGTAAGGCTTTAAAAGATGGATATCGCAAAAAAGCTTTTGTAATGACGAAAAATCATGGTCGAACCAAAGAAAGATTTAATAAACAACTAGAAGACAGTTTGAAGAGATTGCAGACTGATTATATTGATTTACTACAGTTGCATGAAATAATTAATATTGGAGAACCTGCTAAAATTGATAAAGAAGGTGTTTTAGAAGCCGCTGTAAAAGCAAAAGAGGCAGGTAAAATAAGATATATTGGCTTTACTGGCCATCGTTATCCCTTACTTCACCAACAAATGCTGGATTTAGATTTTGATTGGGATACAGTTCAACTACCTGTGAATGTATTAGATTACCATTATAGAAGTTTTCAGAATCAAATAATACCTCAAGCTAACGAAAGAAACATGGGGGTTATAGGTATGAAAAGCTTGGCGAGTGGTCATATTTTTAAAACAGATATTAAAGTTAAAGAGGCAATTAGGTATTCATTATCAATGCCAATAAGTACTTTGGTTAGTGGAATTGATTCCTTTGAAGTATTAGAACAGAATTTAGAGATTGTAAGAGACTTTCAGCCTTATTCAGATGAAGAACTAACTGAGTTGAGAAATAGGTTTAAAGGTGAAGCTTACAAAGGACAGCATGAGTATTATAAAACAGATTAAAAATATTCAGGAGGTATTAATTTATGGTTATTAAAAAAGGTAAAAATCCGAATGGCTTTACTCTACCAGATCAAAATGGAAATGATATTTCTATCAGTGATTATGATGACAAATATAAGTTGCTTTCCTTTCATCCCCTAGCTTGGACAAGTGTTTGCAGAAATCAAATGAAAGCAATTGAAGAACGTTGTGAAGATTTTGAAGAACTTAATACAGTTCCCTTTGGTATTAGTATTGACCCTGTTCCATCAAAAAAAGCTTGGGCAGATGATCTAGGTTTAAAAAAATTAAAAATACTTTCAGACTTTAATCCATTAGGCTTTGCAGCTAAAATTATGGATGTTTTTATTGAGGAAGAAAATATGTCAGGCAGAGCAAATATCTTATTAAATCCCGAGGGAGAAGTAGTCTGGTTTAAAGAATATGAAATCCATGAAGCGCCTGATTTTGATGAAGTAATAGAAGCAATTAAAGAAGTACAAAAATAAAATAAAGAGGCATCAAAACCTGAACTAAACAGAGAATTATTGAATTTTATAGAGCTAATTATATCTAAATGTAAAATATATTTTTATAGATATAATAACATTAAATAAATCAGGTTGATATACTATTTATATTTGTTATATTTAAAGTAGAAGGGATATCTCTTTATACAGGAGGAGATATTTATGTTAGCTAATACTGAGGAACTAAAAGGTTTTGATGTGTATAGTGAAGATGAAGAAATAGGTAAAATTGAAGATTATTATTTCGATAAAGATTACTGGGTTACAAGATATCTAGCAGTCGATACTGGCAACTGGTTAGTTGAAAGAGATGTTTTGATTTCACCAGAATCAATCGATAATATAGATTATGGAAATGGAAATATAAAACTGAATATACCAACTGAAAAAATAGAAAATTCTCCACCTGTAATAAAAGAAGAACCACTTTTAAGAACTAAAGAAAAGGATCTTGCTGATTATTTTAGCTGGCCTTATTATTGGAATGGTACAGGTAGTAGTAAACCAGGTGTTAGTGGTATGGTTCCTAATAATTTAATTAGAGAAATAACAATAAAGGAAAATATGAACAAAAAAAGTCCAAATAGCAATAAAGACGAAGTAAAAGCAGGCTTAAGAAGTGTTAATAAAATGATCAATTATGATATACATGCAGTTGATGGTAGAATTGGCCACGTAGAAAAGTTTATCCTAGATGATGATAATTGGTTGGTCAGATATATAGTAGTTGAGACAAAAAATTTTCTTCCCGGCAAAAAAGTTGTATTAGCGCCCGAATGGATTACAGATATAGACTGGGTGAGAGAAGAAGTAGCATTTAATCTCAAAAAAGAAGAAATTAAAAATGCTCCAGAATATGATCCCGTAATCCCGGTTTCTGAACTTTACGAGAAAAAATTATATGAGCATTATGATAAAGAAAAATATTGGGAATAAAGCATGAAAACCGCCGTGAGGCGGTTTTCTTAATCTTCAAATTTAATAAAATCTCCTGGTTTTAAAAGCCGGGAATCATAACCAGCTTCTCTTAAAATTTTATTTAATTCCATGGCTTCTTGCACAGCATCATTATCTTTTGAATTAAAATGATAGGGAATTACAATATCCGGCTTTATATCTTTTACTAGGGTTAAATATTCATTAAAGAAATCTTTAAAACAGGCTGTAAACATCAATTTAACATCTTGGTCTGGTTTTGGATAATCTGCTGAATCAGCTGTATGGTAAATTCCTTTATAATAATAACAGACTGATTCATCTGAACCATAACAATCACAGTCTAATACCTTTATCTCATCTTTAATATTGTCCCCACTTTCAATAACTTTACCTTCTACTGAAAATTTATCAAAAAAGGACTGAGGCCCATATAACGATGTATCAGGATATTTCTTTAAAATCTCTTGATCAAAATGATCATCATGTTCATGAGTAACTAAGATTATATCCGGCTTATTTTTAGGTTCTGTTTCATAATGAGGATCAATTAATATATTTAGGTCATCTTCAATTTCTATACTTGCTTCACCTAAAAATCTAACTATCATATTAATCCCTCCTTGTATTTTAAATATTTTATATAAAGTTTAAAAACCCTTTTTTAAAAATATAATAAACAGTATAAGTAATAGGATGTAATTTTAAGATAGGTACCATTTTTAGGGCATTATTTGTTATAATTAGCATATTAATATATAATGTATATGGATGTGATAAGGATTATTTAAAAATATCTAAAATACATAAAAGGAGCCACAGCAAATGAAAAATATAAAAGTTTTATTTTTATCATTTTTGTTAATTAGTTCACTATTAATTATAGGAAACAATGGTATGCTTTTTGCTCAGGATAATATGACACTTAAGATAGGCATTATGCCAGCTGTAGATTCTGCGCCTATTTTGTTAGCAGAAGAAAAAGGTTATTATAAAGAATTAAGTCTTGATATGCAAATAGATATTTATACAAATGCTGTAAACAGACAAAGTGCATTACAGACCGGTGAATTGGATGGGGCAATGACGGATTTAATTGCTTTTGTCAATAATGTAAAAAATGGATTTCCCATCAAAATTACAACTAGCACTAATGGCAGTTTTCCCATATTGGTAAAACAGGGTTTCAAAGAAAAAGAAGAAATAGATATTGGGATGATGGAAATAAGTGTTTCAAACTTTTTATCAGAACAGTATTTACTAGATGAATATAAGTTAAATAAGGTTTTTATCTCAGCTATTCCCGCTCGTTTAGAAATGATTAAGTCTGGAAAGTTAGATATAGCTGTTATTCCTGAACCGCTTGCTTCTATGGGTGAATTAGCCGGTTTAGAAAAGAGGGTATATGAAAATGAATATGATTTTACACCTGAGGCTATGATATTTACGGATAAAGCTATTGAAAACAAAGCAGAAGCAATTGAACTTTTCCATAAAGCCTATAATAAAGCAGTTAGGGATATTCAAGCTGATGATACTGGTGCCCGGGAAGTATTAATTAATAGATTAAAGCTTAAACCTACTATTAAAAACTTAATATCAATGCCGGATTATCATATAGCAAGAATACCAACTGAATCTTATTTAAATTATGTTATAAACTGGGTAGAAGAAAAACAAAATGAAGAGATAAATCTATCTTATCAAAAGATGATAGAGGAGAAATTTATTCAAAATGATTAAGGTTGATAATTTAAATTTTTCTTATGAAAATAAAAAAGTGGTTAAAGATATAAACTTTTCAATTACAGAGGGAAAGAGCTGGGCAATAATAGGTCCTTCAGGTTGTGGTAAAACTACTTTAATTTATCTTTTGGCAGGTCTATTAGAACCTGATCAGGGTATGATTAAAATTAATGATAAAATCATCAATAATATTAGAGAAGAAACGGGTGTTATTTTACAAAATTATGGTTTATTTCCCTGGAAAACAGTTCATAATAATGTTGCACTAGGTTTAAAGGTTAGAAATTATCAAAAGGGAAAAATTGAAAAAATAGTTTTAAAGGTTTTAAAAAGATTGGGGATTGATAATTTTAAGGATAAATATCCAGCTGAATTAAGTGGAGGTCAAAATCAAAGAGTAGCTGTAGCTAGAACTCTTGTTTTAAATCCTGATTTACTATTAATGGATGAACCATTTTCTGCCCTTGATGCAATTACCAGGGAAGAAATGCAGAACTTGATTTTGAAAATTCATCAAGAAAACAATCTATCTTATTTAATAGTTACACATAATATTGATGAAGCTGTCTTTTTAGGACAAAAAATTGCAGTTATGAAAGAAGGAGAGTTTATCCACCAAATAGATAATCCTTATTTTGGAGATATTAAGTTAAGAGAAAAAGAAGAGTTTTTTCAACTATGTAAAAAACTTAGGATTATGATGTCTGAGGATGATTTATTGTGAAAACTAAAAGCAGGTTAAATATCTTTTATGGAGCATTATTAATAATAGTTTTTTGGTGGGTATTACACATTATTTTTAGTTCTAAAGTTATTCCTTCCCCTTATACTGTGATCATTAATTTTTTTAATATCTTAATTCCTGTATTATTACCTCATCTTGTTATGAGTTTATACAGGATAGTCACAGCCGTCTTATTAGCGTTATTATTAGGGGTATCAATAGGTTTATTTACCGGAATAAATAATAGGGTTGATCAATATATCTCACCAGTTATTTATCTAATTTATCCTATCCCTAAAATTGCCTTTTTACCAATATTTATGTTGCTTTTTGGATTAGGAGATCGATCAAAGATAATTTTAATAATGGTAATTGTAATCTTTCAAATTATAGTCACTACAAGAGATAGTGTAAAAAATATCAATCCAGAATATTTTTATTCAGCTAGATCGATGGGAGTAACTGGCTGGGAAACTTACCGTCATGTAATAATTCCAGCTATATTACCACAAATATTGACTGCTCTTAGAATAACAGTGGGAACCAGTATTGCAGTTTTATTCTATGCTGAAAACTTTGCTACTCAGTATGGAATTGGTTATCATATTATGAATAGCTGGATTATGGTTAACTATGTGGATATGTTTAGTGGAATATTAGCAGTTAGCATTTTAGGACTATTAATTTTTCAGTCAATAGACTTATTAGAAGACCATTTTTGTCATTGGGTTAAAGTTGGCAACAAAAAAAGGCTTGAAATAAATTAAAGGGAGCATGATATGGAAGTATTATTATATAGTTTTATAGCAGGTGTATCTACAGCAGCTGGTGTAGTTGTATTAATTATTTTTGGAAAACCTAAAGAGAAGTTTCTGGCTGCCTTATTAGGTTTTGCTGGAGGAATAATGTTAGCTGTAGCAGTATTTGAATTATTACCTGAAGCTGTTGAATTAAGTTCAATGTTAATATCTATATTATCCTTTATTTTAGGTGCTTTAATGATGTTTGGCTTAGATAAATTAATACCTCATTCCCATCTTTCTACAACCGAGCATCTTCAAATTGAAAACCCTCAGAAATTAAAAATTAAAATGTCTATGTTGAGAACCGGCTATCTAATATTTTTTGGTATTGGGTTACATAATTTGCCTGAAGGTATTGCGATTGGGGCAGGCTTTGAATCCAGTCCTGAAATAGGTTTATATATTGCAATCGCAATTGCACTACATAATATACCGGAAGGATTAGCAATTGCTGGCCCTTTAAAAACAGCCGGAGTGAAAAATTTAAAAATAATTCTTTTTGCACTGGGAGCAGGTTTAATGACTGTTATAGGAACTTCAATTAGTTTATTAATATTCAACATAACAAAAGTATTTGTAGGTGGTTTTTTAGCTTTGGCGGCCGGAGCAATGATTTATATTGTAAACGATGAATTAATTCCGCAATCAAATGTAATCCATAATCATTATGCAAACGCGGGCATGATTATAGGATTATTATTAGGTTTTGCAATTCTTTAAAAGAATAAAAGAGTTATAATTTGTATTAGTCCGAAGCTTAAATGCAGTTGGTTTGTAATTGGTACACCTGTGTTTTTGGCTTCGGATACATTTTTATAGGCTTTAACTGTCAGGGGTATGGTTAAAAAAGTAAAGAGAGAATAAACAGGAAAATCTCCATTGATAACGAAAATAATAGTTAATAAGTATGATAATATTATTAAAGTTAAATATAATAATTTCCCTTTTTTAAAGCCAATTCTAACTGTCAATGTTTTAATATTTAAACCCTTATCTCTTTTATAATCCCTTAATTCATTGCTTAACATTAAAACAGGTATCAATAAACTTACCGGTAAACCTAATAAGATGGGTCTAACTGAAAAATATTCAGTAAAGACAAGAAAACTACCTAATACCATAAGTGGTCCCATTAAAACAAAGGAAAAGGGAGTTCCTAAGCCTCGTTTTTTATATACAATTGGTTCACCTGTATAAGAATATCCACCAATAATTCCTATAATACCAATGATAATTAATTTTTTAGTACTTAAATATATTAAAATTAAACCTAATAGACCAGTTATTAAAAAACAAGTTATTCCTAAACAGAAAATTAATATATCAAACCAGGTTCTTTTTTGTCCCAGAAAATTATATTTTTTTCCTGTAAAATGAAGGTTTTTATACTCACATTCAAAGTAATCATTGATGAAATTTGTACCGGTCTGTACGATTAGACCAGCTAAAGTTACTAAAAATATTAATAGAATATTATTATGATTGAGCATTATATCTAACTCTCTATTGGCAATTACAATTCCCAAAGTTGTGGAATATAATGCTAAGGAAAGAGATAAGGGACGAGAGGCAATCCAGATCTCTTTTAATATTTTAATTTTTTTCATTTACGTCACCCAAATTTAATGATAATATTTAAAGTAATTATTACATAAAATTAAGGTTTGTTCAATAATTAATTCACAAGAAAAATTATGAGTGGGAGGTTTCAAGAATGAGTAAGTATGATGATGAAGTTATAGAAATATTAAAGGACGGTCCTTATGTAGCTTTTAATGTTAAACTTATGCTTAATAGCCAAAAAGAAGAAATAGAAACAGATTCTAGAATGGTCTTATGTAGATGTGGGCATAGTGATGATAAACCATTCTGTGATGGTTCACATTCTGATGTTGACTTTAATGATGAGAAAAAAGAAGATAGGGTAGCTGATAAAGTTATTAAATATGAAGGTAAAAATATTACAATTTATGATAACAGAGGTATATGCAGTCATATTGGATATTGTACTAATTTATTACCAAAGGTGTTTGATAAAACAAGATTTAAATGGATTGATCCCAATGCAGCTGATGTTAAAGATATTATCCGCATCTGTGAACTTTGTCCATCGGGTGCTTTAAGTTATAGCCTACCAGGGGGGAAGAGAATCAAAAAAGTTGGCAATCAAAGAACAAAAATAAGAATCTCACCCGGTCCTTATGGTGAAAATGGCCCCTATGATATTGAAGGTGGAATTGAGTTAAAATCTGATAGAAACTTTGAACCAGAATGTGAAGAACACTATTCTTTATGTCTCTGTGGTGCATCTAAAAATAAGCCGTTCTGTGATGGTAGCCATAGGTTTTATGAAAATTATCAAGAAAGTGAAGAAAAATAATTATTAGAAACTAGGGGGAGTCATTGCCCAAATAGATATTGATTTTTCATCTCCGATATTTATATACCTGTGGGGTATTGTACTATCCAATCTTATACTATCTCCCTCTTTTAAGATAAATTCTTTTTCGCCCCATTTAATTAATAATGTTCCCTGTATTATATAACCAGTTTCTTCTCCCTTATGGGATATTTTTTTGTCATCGCTGCTTTCTCCCGGCATTATTGTTATCTTCAAAAATTCTATGTTCCAGGATAAGTCGGGTGTAAGTAGTTCATAGATGGCGGTGGAATTAGTTACTTTAATTTTTTTTCTATTATCTTTTCTCACTACATACTTATCCCCAGGTGTTTCTTCTTCAAAAAAGTCTCCGATCGATACATTTAAAGCTTGAGCTATCTTCCACAAAGAAGATACAGATAATCCTATTTTATCCCGTTCTATTTGGCTAATCATTCCGACACTTAAACCTGCTTTTTCTGCTAATTCAGAAATAGTAATATTTCTTAATTTACGATACTTTTTTATCTTCTTGCCAATTTTCATTTTCCGCACCTCAAATTCACTTATATTAATTAATATTATAAGATATATTTATAACTTAATCAACAAAATAATCATTATAATAAAAATAATTTTAATATTATGAAAAAATATAAAGGAATTTCATATATTGTGTTGAATTAAGTAAATATAAATTAATTTTATCAAAAAAAGGGGGACAATTATTAATGTCAAAGAAACTCATCTTATTATTAGTTTTATCCTTGTTAGTCTTTTCAGGAGTAGGCATAGTTGGAGCTCAAGAAAGTTTTAATGTTAAAATGTCCTATAATGGCCCATCAGATGTTGAGTCAAATGCTGTACATGAATATGCAGTAAATTTTAAAGAATTTGTCGAAATGGGTACTAATGGAAGGATTACTATCAACTTATATTCTGACAGTCAATTAGGTAATGAAGAACAAAGAATGGAACAAACTATGAGCGGTACAGCCAAAATTAATGTTGCTTCTAATGCTGGTATGGTATCTGTATATCCAGAAATTTATGCTGCAACAATACCTTTTATGTTTGAAAGTTTTGAAGCAGCCCATAATTTCTTCGATGACAGTGATTACTGGAAAATGACTCAAAAAGAATTTGAAGAGAAAACAGGTGTAGCCTTATTAGAAGCAGTAGAAGAAGGTGGTTTTTTAGCTTTTACAAATGACGAAAAAGAAATAAAATCACCCAGTGATTTCGAAGGACTAAAGTTTAGAGGAATGGACCCTGGTCAAATAGCTCTTTATGAATCTTTTGGTGCTAGTGGAACTCCAATTCCCTGGACAGAATTATATATGGCTTTACAAACTGGTGTAGTTGATGGTCAGATGAATCCACCTACTTATATTATTTCTGGTAGTTTATATGAAGTTCAGGATTATGTAACTATGGCCAATATTCAGTATTCATGCCAGTGGTTAACAATAAATGCTGATTGGTTAAATTCATTATCAGAAGAAGACCAATATGTAATCAGACAGGCTGCCAAAGCAGCAAATATAAGAAATAGACTCAGTGTAGAAGCAAAAGTAAGTGAAAGAGTAAACTTCTTATCAGAAAACGGTATGCAAGTTTATTACCCTAATGAAGAAGAGATGAAAGAATTCCAAGAAATAGGTCAACCTGATTATATAAGTTGGATAGAAGATAAAATTGATGCTAGTTATGTTGAAAAAGCTTTAGAAAGTGCTGAAAAGGCTAATATGGAGGCAAAATAAAGATGAACAATAATTCGATATCTAATGAATTATTGAAGAAAATATCGAATTATATAAAATACCTCAGCATGATACTCGCTGGGGTATTTCTTGTAATTAATATTTCAGATATTTTGATTTCTATCTTTTTTCGGTATTTTCTCAATGATTCCCTGGTCTGGACTGAAGAAGTAGCCAGGTTTACTTTAATCTATTCTGTTATGTTTGGTTCTGTTTTTGCAATCAGTTTTGGAGATCATGTAAAAATAACTATAGTTTTAGAATATTTACCTGATATCATTAGTAAGTTTATAAATTTTATTGTACATCTTTTAATAATTGGGATAATTGGTTATATGACTTATTTAGGTATTAAATATGTTGATAATGCTTGGAGATTTCAAACTTTGGCTTTAGGAATACCAAAAGCAATACCTTTAATGTCAATCCCGATTGGGATGGGATTGTTTTTAGTTCAATATATCTTAGTTGATATCTTAAAAATTAATACAGAAGATAAAATGGAGATGAGATAATGAGTATAATAATGGTTATATCCTTTTTATTACTTCTATTAGCTGGGACACCGATATTTATTGCTTTATTAATATCTTCATTTTTTGGATTTTTATATTTAGGAGATTATTCTTTATTTAGAATTATGGTACAGCAATTTTTTGGCGGTATGGATATTTTTACCTTACTAGCTATACCGTTATTTATTATGACCGGTAATTTGATGAACAGAACCGGTATTACAGATAAGTTACTTGATTTTAGCCGGGTTTTAGTAGGCCATTTAAAAGGTGGGCTAGGTCATGTTAATGTAGTAGCGAGTATAATCTTTGCAGGTATCAGTGGCTCTGCTGCAGCAGATACTTCTGCGATAGGTTCTATTTTAATTCCCGCCATGGCTAAAGAAGGATATGACAGACCATATGCAGCCGGAATTACAGCTGGTAGTTCTCTAATAGGTCCCATAATACCACCGAGTATTTTTATGGTATTATATGGATCTATGACAAATCAATCTATTGGTGGCTTATTTGTAGCTGGTATTATCCCAGGTTTATTGCTTGGGGGAGCTTTTATGACTATGAATTATTACTATTCTAAAAAATATAATTATCCTGTTTCAAATGAAAGAGCTAGTTTTAAAAAGATACTTAAAACAGCCTGGGAATCATTAATTGCTTTAATAGCCCCTATTATTATCATCGGAGGTATTATAACTGGGGTTGTCACTCCGACTGAAGCTGGTGCAGTAGCTGTTTTTTATTCAGCTCTTATAGGCTTTTTTATAACTAAAAAATTAACATTAAAAGATTTTGCACTTTCTGTCAATGAGACAGTTAGAAATACAAGTGTGGTTTTTGTTATCATGGGGAGTGCGTCTGTATTTAGTTGGTTATTAAAATGGGAACAAGTTCCCCAGAAATTTGCTGGATACATGTTAACTTTAACTGATAACAATACTATACTTCTTATCATCCTTTCTTTAATGATATTTATAATTGGAATGTTTATGGAAGAAATAGCAGCTTTAATATTATTAACACCAGTAGTGGCACCCGTTGCTATGTATGCAGGCATTAATCCTCTTCATTTTGGGATTGTGATGACTTTAAATATTACAATTGCTTTAATTACACCACCGATGGGAGCGTGTGTATATATTGTTTCAGCCGTCGGAAAAGTTAAGTTAGAAACTCTATTTAAAAGAATATGGCCTTTTGTGGCAGTAGCAATGACTGTACTATTATTGATAATATTATTCCCACAACTTGTTACTACTTTACCTAGTATGTTTAACTTGTAATTTATATGACAAATTATATTTAAAGGAGGTATTTGATGGCCACAAAACTGATGTTAGATAAACCTATACCTATAAAAGAAGACTTCAGTTGGGAAAAAGTAAAAGAGCAAAAAATTAAAAATTCGGATCAAAAATTGATTTCTTTGAACATGATACCCGAAAAAATAGTAGTTAGTCCTCAATATTTCATTCAAGGGATTGAGGGCGCTTTACCGGAGTGCTTTATAAGAGAGGGAGCTTATGATAATTTATTAAATGCAGCTGAAAATTTACCACAAGGATATAAATTCTTAGTATATGATGCCTGGCGGCCAGAAAGAGTTCAATATGAACTTTTTGATAGATTTAAAAAAGAAATAAAAACAAATAATCCTGATATTACAGAGGAAAAATTAAATCATAAAGTGGAAGAATATGTAGCTTTACCATCACATGATAGTTATAGTCCTTCTCCACATTTAACTGGAGGAGCGGTTGATCTTACCATCATAGATGATAAAGGGAAACCATTAAATATGGGATCAGGTTTTGATGAAACCAAAGCAGAAACTCATACAGATTATTTTGAGATGCTAAATAATAAGAAAGAACTTAGTATAACAGAAAAAAGTATTTTAAAAAATAGAAGATTACTATATAATATTATGATTGATGCAAACTTTACTAATTATCCTCATGAATGGTGGCATTATGATTTTGGCAATCAAGTTTGGGCCTTTATGGGACAAAAAGAATATGCAATTTACAGTTTAACAGAGCCTAATTTAAGATGGAAACATAAATACTAAAAGATTAAATTAATCTAATAAAAAATGGGATTATCCTCTAATTGTAATATAAAAACTTTACAAGATTAATTGATAATGATAATATAAAAGAAGAAAAATTGAACTAACAGGGATTGGTGAAATTCCATACCGGTGGTAAAAGTCCACGAGCTATTGATTAGCTGATTTGGTGTAATTCCAAAACCGACAGTATAGTCTGGAAGGGAGTTAGTTATATATACTCTTAATTAACCCCTTCTGATCAGAAGGGGTTAATTAATGTAAATATATGATTTGTAAATACAAACTGCCGATAAATTTAGTTTGAGGAAAAATAGAACAGGAGTGATCTTATGTTTGTTGGGATAATTCAAGAGGTTGGTAAAGTGAAAGAAAAATTTATTGATAATAATAATATTAATATAAATGTAAAAGCAAATGAAATAATAGCAAATTTAGATGTTGGTAATGAAATAAATATCAATGGTTTAAACTTTGTAATTAATGAAATCGGTGAAAGTTACTTTAAAGCAAAAGGGAAACTTAAAAATATCATAAATAATAATATTGATAATTTAGAAAAGAGTGCCTGGGTTAATTTAGAGAAAGAAGTACAGCCATATAAATATCAAGGTAGTCATGTCATCAGTGGTAATATAAATGATATTGGTGAGATTATTGAAATAAAAAAGTTAAATGGTAAAAGAAAGTTAAGATTAAAAACGACTAAAGATTTAAATGACTATTTTAGTGAAAATAATTCCATAGCAATTAATGGGATTAGTTTAACAATTCAAAAACTAATTAATAAAGAAGTTGTAGTTAATATATTAAATACTATTTGGGAAAATACTAATCTTAAACATCTTAAAATTGGAGATAAGGTGAATATTGAAACTGATATTGTAGGACGATATATTGGTGAGATTATTGAAAAACAAAAAGAAATTCGCAATAAAAAGGAAATGATAAAAGAAGATTTATTAAAAGATAATGGATTTATTTAATAGGAGGGAGTCTGATGAACCAAATTACGAAAGGAATTAATGATCTTAAAGCAGGCAAGATGGTAATAATAATTGATGATGGTTCAGAAGATAATGATGGAGATGTTTTCTTTGCAGCTGAAAATGCCGATGCTGACAAGATTAACTTTTTATTAAAAAAAGCACGTGGGTTAATTACCGTTCCCTTAGGTAATCATAAAATCAGGGCCTTAAATTTAGTCAATATGGCAGAACACTATGATGATAATAAAGAAGAATCGTTTACAGTATCTGTTGATCATGTAGATACTAAAAAGGGTATCTCAGCTAAGGAAAGAGCACTTACTATAAATAAATTAGCGGAAAGTAATACCCCGGATAATTTTAAACGGCCCGGTCATGTATTTCCTTTAAGAGCAAAACAAGGGGGAGTTTTAAGGAAAGCTGGTAAAGTAGAAGCAGCCTTAGATTTAATTAAACTAGCTGATCTTAAACCAGCCGGAGTATTAACTAAGATTATGAATGAAAAGGGTGAAGTTGCTAAATTACCTGAAATTAAACAATTTGCTAAAGAATATGATCTTAAGGTTATAAGTATAAAAGATTTAATAAGGTATAGAAAAAAGACCGATAATTTAATAAAAGAAGCAGCCCAAGCAAAACTGCCCACAAAATTTGGAGATTTCAAGATAAAGGTCTTCAAATCTGAGTTAGATGATAAAGAGCATATCGCAATAATTAAAGGTAATATTAAGGATGAAGAGGATGTATTAGTGAGAGTTCATTCCCAGTGTATTACTGGTGATATATTTGGTTCACTTAGATGTGACTGTGGGGAACAATTAGCGGCTGCCTTACAGATGATAGAAGATGAAGGGCAGGGCTTAGTTTTATATATGAGACAGGAAGGCAGAGGTATTGGATTAACAAATAAGATCAAAGCATATTCTCTACAGGATGAAGGTCATGACACTGTTGAAGCTAATAAAAAGTTAGGCTTTAAAGCTGATTTAAGAGACTATGGTATCGGTGCTCAAATCTTATCAGAGTTAGGTTTGAATTCACTTAAACTGATTACTAATAATCCAAGAAAAGTAGTTGGTCTAGAAGGTTATGGGCTTGAAATTACAGAAAGAATTCCACTTGAAATTGAACCTCATGAGGAAAATGAATATTATCTAAAAACTAAAAAAGAAAAATTAGGACATCTTTTAAATTTAGAATAAAAGTTAAATTCGTGAAATATCTCAAAATCCAAATTTAACACTTTAAATTATTATAAAAGTGCCTTATAATAAGAGTACAAATTAAAAAAAGAAAACTAACAGGGATTGGTGAAATTCCATACCGGTGGTAAAAGTCCACGAGCTATTATTAGCTGATCTGGTGTAATTCCAGAACCGACAGTAAAGTCTGGAAGGGAGTTAGTGTATATTTATCTTTATCATACAACCCCTTCATTTTTGGAGGGGTTTTTTAGTTTAATAATAATTTTATATCTGCGGAGGTATTTAGATGGTTAAAAATGATGATACATATTACATGAAAAAAGCTTTACAACTTGCTAAAAAAGGAGAAGGTAAAGTTAGTCCTAATCCTTTAGTAGGTGCTGTGGTAGTAAAAAATAATGAAATAGTAGGCAGGGGTTACCATAAAAAAGCTGGTACACCTCATGCAGAAGTTCATGCTTTAGAGCAAGCAGGTGAAATGTCAGCTGGTGCAACTTTATATGTTAACTTAGAACCCTGTTGTCATATTGGGAAAACTCCCGCTTGTTCTTTAAAAATAATTAATTCTAATATAAAGAGATTGGTTGTAGCTATGGAAGATCCTAATCCCTTAGTAGCCGGGAAAGGATTTAAACAACTAAAAGAATCTGGTATTGAGGTTAAATCTGGTGTTTTAAAAAAAGAAGCTAAAAAGCTCAATGAAATATTTATTAAAAACATGAAAGAAAAATCTCCTTTTATATATTTAAAGACAGCCCAAACTTTAGATGGTTATTTAGCAACTAGTACCGGAGATGCTAGGTGGGTGACTAATAAAAAAGCAAGAGAATATGGACATAAATTAAGACATAAGGTTGACGGCATATTAGTAGGTATTGGGACTGTGTTAAGCGATAATCCCAGACTTACAACCCGAATAGAAGGCAAAGAAGGGATCGATCCTATTCGAATTGTACTTGATAGCAATTTGCGAACTCCTCTTAATGCTAATATTATTAATCAACAATCAGATAGTAAAACAATGATTTTTACCAGTCAAGACCATGATAAAAATAAATTCAAAGAATTTAAGAAAAAAGATAATGTGCAAGTTATCATCTTATCTAAAGATAATAATGGTAGATTAGACTTACATGCGATGGTTAAAATATTATTTGATATGGAAGTTATGAGTATTTTAATTGAAGGAGGAGGTACTATAAACCATTCTTTTTTAAAACAAGAACTTGTAGATAAAGTATATACCTTTATAGCTCCTAAAATTTTAGGTGGAGATGATGGTATTCCTGCTTTTAAAGGGAGTGGTATTAAAAAAATGAAAGACATCTATAAATTAAAAAATATTGAATATGAACATCTTAATGATAATTTATTAATCAAAGGAGAAATCAATTAGAAAGAAGGTGGTTTTTTGTTTACAGGTATTATACAAGAAGTTGGTAATTTCAAACGTAAAGTTAAAGAAAATAATAAATACAAATTAGAAATAGAAGTCAATAAATTTTTAGAGGACGTTTCAAAAGGAGATAGTATAGCGGTAAATGGAGTTTGTTTAACAGTTGTAGATTTAAACTCTAATTCTTTTACTGTGGATGTCATGCCGGAAACTGTAAAATCAACAAATTTAGACCAACTTACAAAAAACTCAAAAGTAAATTTAGAAAAATCTCTACAACCAAACAGTTTTATGGGGGGACATATAGTAAGTGGTCATGTTGATGGTGTTGGAATATTAAAGAGTGTAAAAGATGAGAAAAATGCCAAAATATTTACTTTTAAAATAACTGAAAATATAAGTAAATACTTAGTGGATAAAGGTTCAGTTGCCTTAAATGGAATAAGCTTGACGATAATGGATTATTCAAAAGAAAACCTGATAGTTTCAATAATACCTGAAACTATCAAAAGTACTAATTTAAAATACTTAAATATTGGTGATGAAGTGAATATTGAAACTGATATAATAGGGAAATATGTAAATAAGTTTTTAAATGAAAATAAAGAAAATAATAAAAAAGCAGTTAATAAAAATATGCTAAAGGAAAATGGATTTATTTAGAGGAGTTGATCATATGAATAGTATAAAAGAAGCTCTTGCAGATATCAAAAATGGAGAAATGATAATAGTTGTTGATGATGAAGATAGAGAAAATGAAGGCGATTTAGTTATGGCAGCCGAAAAAGCTGACAAAGATAGTATTAATTTTATGATTAAAGAGGCGCGTGGTTTAGTTTGTACTCCCTTAGAAGAAAATAGAATTAATGAACTTAACTTACCGCAAATGGTAGATAATAATACGGACAAACATGAAACTGCTTTTACAGTTTCGGTAGACCATAAAGATACTACCACCGGTATATCCGCATATGAAAGAGCTTTAACTATCCAAAAATTAGCAGATGATGAAAGTAAAGCAAAAGATTTTAATAGACCCGGTCATATATTTCCTTTAACTGCACGTAAAGGGGGAGTTTTAAGAAGAGCAGGTCATACTGAAGCCGCTATAGATTTAGCAAAATTGGCCGGTTTAAAGCCAGCTGGTGTAATTTGTGAGATTATAAATGAGGACGGCAGTATGGCAAGATTCCCTGAATTAAAGGAATTTGCACAAAAACATAATTTAAAAATTATTAGTATTGAAGATTTGATCAAATATAGAAAGAAAAAGGATAAATTAATTAACGAAGCAGCAGCAGCTGAACTACCTACTCATTTTGGTGATTTTAAAATTAAAGTTTATACTACAGAAGTAGATAATAGAGAGCATGTAGCAATTATTAAGGGAGATGTATCAGGTAAAGAAGATGTGCTTGTGAGAGTTCATTCCCAGTGTATTACTGGTGATATTTTTGGCTCGCTTAGATGTGATTGTGGGGAACAGTTAGCAGCTGCATTGCAGATGATTGAAGCAGAGGGTAGTGGAGTTCTCCTTTATATGAGACAGGAAGGTAGAGGAATTGGTTTAGCTAATAAGATTAAAGCATATTCCTTACAAGATGAAGGATTAGATACTGTTGAAGCAAATGAAGCATTAGGATTTGAACCAGACCTCAGAGATTATGGAATTGGTGCTCAAATATTATCTGATTTAGGGCTTCACACTTTAAGACTAATTACTAATAATCCTAAAAAAGTGATCGGATTAGAAGGCTATGGGTTAAAGATTAATGAAAGAATTCCCTTAGAAATTGAACCAAATGAAGAAAATGAATTTTATCTTAAAATTAAAAAAGATAAAATGGGACATCTTTTAGATTTAGATTAAAAAAATATTTTTAGGGATGGTGTTAATAAATGGCAAAAGTTTATGAAGGAAAGTTAGTTGGTAAAGGACAAAAAGTAGGAATAGTAGTGGGAAGGTTTAATGAATTTATTTCAAGCAAATTATTAGAAGGGGCTTTAGATGGCCTAAAAAGGCATGATGTAGATGAAGATGATATAGAAATAGCTTGGGTGCCTGGTTCCTTTGAAATACCTTTGACAGCCAAAAAAATGGCTGAGACTGGCAAATATGATGGAGTTATTTGTTTGGGAGCAGTCATAAGAGGAGAAACTCCTCACTTTGACTATGTTTCTAATGAAGTATCTAAGGGAATAGCAAACGTAGGTTTAGACACTGGATTACCGGTAATATTTGGTGTGCTTACAACTGATACAATAGAACAAGCTATTTCAAGAGCGGGCACTAAATCCGGTAATAAAGGTTTTGAAGCAGCCCAAACTTTAGTGGAAATGGTAAATTTATATAATAATATGTAAAAATAATTAATTTTAAAAAATAAATATACTTAAATTTTGGCCCTATTTAAAAGATAGGGTCTTTTTTTATTTTTTTAAAAAATTCTTGACATAAATAAAAATATATATTAGTATATAGATAAATAGAACAATGTACTAAACATTGTTCTAATAAAGTGAAGGTGATTAATATGAGCAATGGAAAAATTTCTACTAAAGAGAAAATTATAAAAGAAACAATTCAAATAATGAAAAAAGAAAAGGACTTTGAGAAAATAACGATGAGAAATATTGCAAAAAAAGCAGATGTAGCGGTAAGTATGCTAAATTATCATTTCCAAACTAAAGAAAATTTAATTAATAGAGCAGTTGAATCATATATTAGTGATGTAATTAAAAATTCTGAAGATAGACATCGTGAAATGGAATTAACTAGTGAACAAAGAATGAGATCAGGTATTAATGCTGCCGCTGATTTTATAGCCAATAATCCGGGGGTTTCAAGGGTTTCAATATTAAGTGATCTAAAAAAAGGAAGCATTGATGATAATAGCAGCCATATTTTTCAATCAATTTTTAATCAATTAAAAAGATATTTTGGTGATCAAAAAAATGAGATTACATTGAAAATATTGGCTCAACAGCAGCTTGCTGCATTACAGGTAATATTTTTGAGAACAGAGGTTTTCAAGAAACAAACCGGATTAGATTTTTTTAAGGAAGATGATAGGCGGGAAATAACAAAAAAGATAGTTGATAATATTTTATGTGAAAGTTGAGGAGATTTGATGACAAAAATGACAAAAATAACTACTTATAATTTAAAAAATGAATGTAATTCTAATAGATACTATAAAGAGATCTCAGTATTTACAGATTCTGTATTAAAAAGAATAAAAGCGGAATTTGTGCTATTTATTAAAGAGTATGAATTTTATCATAATATTGAACTAAAAAATAATTATAGGGAAATTTCACTAGAACTACTAGAACTATTAACACTAGCTATTAATTATAAACTTTACAATAAAAAGCTAAGAGGAGTAATGTAATATTTGAAAGGGTTTTACTAAAATTTAAAATGTTAAGAAATAAGCATCATAGAGCTAAAAAAATAATAGATCCTTTATGTGGGATGATGATTTCCTTGAATAAAATTTTATCAAATGAAAGTAAAAGTATTTTCAAAGATAAAGAGATTTCTTTCAAAAGATTAATAGAATGGTTAAAATCGACTGGTGATTTTGACCAGGAAGTTGAGAGGTTAAAAAAATGGCAGAAATATTGTGATAAACTCAATGAGAAAAATAAAAGTAATTTTTACAAAAACTCAATTTACTATTCACTTAGTTTGAACGAAAAAGCATAAAACATCTAGGCAGATATACAAAAAATGTTAATAGTTATTTATCTATACAGAAAAATAATTTAAGCTTAAAAGAAGCCCAAATCTTTGTAAATAGAAAACGGATTGAGTATCATTTAAATATGGTTGGTGCAGAAATATTAAATAGAGAATATAAAAATGAATTTCATACCAAGAATAATATATTCATAATATTACCAACGTGTATGGAAATTAATAAAGAGAAATGTCAGGCCAAAAAAGAAATTATAGGTAGTACATGTGTAAGCTGTAATAAAAACTGTAAGATAAATAATATAAAAAAATAAATGGTAAAACATGGTATTAAAACATTAATTGTTGGTCACGAATCAAGTCTTAATAATGAAACAAAAATGAAGAATTTTTTTGCTGATACTGCTATTATTGGGGTAACCTGTGTTTTGCATTTAATCTCGGGTGGCTGGAAATTACAACAAGCTGATATACCTGCTCAATGTGTATTTTTAAATTATAGCGGCTGTAAAAAGAACTGGACAAAATATAATATGCAAACTGAGATTAATATGAATATATTAGATAGTATTATCAATAAAAAGAAAATGACAAAAAAAGGTGATAAAAATGAATATTATAGCAATATTAGGTAGTCCGAAAGGAAAAGGTAATGGTTATAAAGCTGTGCAAAAACTTGAAAAGTATTTAAAATTAGAAGGAAAAGTTAATTTCAAGTACATATTTTTAAAAGATATCAAACTAAAAAACTGTATGGGCTGTTTTCAGTGTGTGGCTAAAGGTATTGATAGATGTCCTATTAAGGATAACAGAGAACTTATTGAAAAAGAAATAGAAGCTGCTGATGGAATTATATTAAACTCACCGGGTTATGTATCTAATGTTAGTGCCTTAATGAAGAACCTAATTGATAGATTAGCTTATTTAAACCACCGGCCTAAATATTTTGATAAAAAACTGTTATTATTAGCAAATGGAGGCTCAGGACTTGATAAAACAATTGAAGCTATGACCCATACTTTAGGCGGAGGGCCAAAAGTTATAGAAAAAGTCGAATACCTTTCTCCTCCCTGGGAGCTAAAAGAAGAAGTAGTTTATAATAGAAGTCGAAAATTAAAAGAAACAGCTAACAAGTTTTTTTATTCAATTAAAGAACAAGAACGGCCAGTACCTAATTTAAGTAAATATATAAGATTTAGATTTTTCAAAGAAGTATCTACAAAAGTAAAGAAATATCTGCCAGCAGATTATGATTATTATAAAAACAAAGAAGAATATTTTTATAAAACTAAAATCAGTATATATAAGAAAATTATGGCTTGGTTTGCCTTAAAAATTGGTTTCTTTATGATGAAAGATATGGAAGCAAAAGAATAATTATATAAAAAAATAGTAGAAATTAATAAAAAATGGTATAATATGTTTATAAACTACATATTAAAGAGGTGAACTAAAAATGAATAGCCATGTTATTGATTATGAAGTTTTAGGCGATGATATACAGGTGGTGGAAATCGAATTAGACCCTCAGGAAACAGTTATTGCTGAAGCCGGTGGTATGAACTGGATGGATAGTGGAATTGAATATGATGCTAAGATGGGAGATGGCACTGAAGTTAATGACTCAGTTATGAATAAAATATTTGGTGCGGGTAAAAGATTAATTAGTGGGGAGTCAATATTTCTGACTCATTTTACTAATAAAAGAAATATTAAAAGAAAAGTGGCCTTTGCCGCTCCTTATCCCGGTAAAATAATTGCATTAGATCTAGCTGAAGTACCGGATAATACCTTTACTTGTCAAAAAGATGCTTTTTTATGTGCTGCTAAAGGTACTAAAGTTGATATTACTTTTAACAAAAGATTGGGTACTGGACTATTTGGTGGAGAAGGTTTTATTTTAGAAAAAATATCAGGTGATGGAAAGGTTTTTTTACATGCAGGAGGAACTGTGGTAAAAAAAGAACTTGATGGTGAAATGATAAAGGTTGATACAGGATGTCTGGTCGGATTTACAGAGGGTATTGATTATAATATTCAAAAGGCTGGCAAGTTAAAAACAATGTTATTTGGAGGCGAAGGATTATTTTTAGCTACATTATATGGTAAAGGGACAGTATATTTACAAAGTCTACCTTTCTCTAGATTAGCAGACCGGATTATTAAGAGCGCTCCTAGATTAAAGGGTAAAAGAAAAGGAGAAGGATCTGTATTAGGTAGATTAGGAGATTTTGTAGACGGAGATAACTTTTAACATTAACTTGAGATTATAAAACCCCCTTTTAAAAAAGGGGGTTAATTTCTTTAAAATATATATTTAAGTGCATTGAAAATTATATTAGCTGCTACTCCTGCTGCTAAACCACCGACAAAGTGACTACTGATTGCTGTAGATATTAATTTTCTTCTATTTAAAGCATCCATCATGGCTACGTGTGTGCTTAAAAATCCACTCCAGCACATACCCATTGCTGTAAAAACAGCAATTTCATTAGGTCCAATAATATTTTCAGATAAAAACTTAGGAATCAAACTTAGAGCAGCGCCTACTGCCCCTAAGGCAGTTATTGGAAAAGCAATTGCCTCTGGATTAGAAAATCCAAATAATGGTTCTAAAACAGGAGATAACCAACTACCTATCTTTGGTAGTAACTTAACTCCCTCAAAGGCTCCACCTTGATAACCAGCTTCTGGGGCACCAAAGGTTAAGATCATAATAATTGTACAGATTACAACTACTCCCGGTATAATACTTAGACCAATATCTACACCCAGTTTTCCGCCTTCCAGCATAGCACTGAGAGCTCTTTCCATAAAGTTTTCATTAGCCTCTGTAGCTTTTTTTCTATTTAAGAAGTTTCTTTCTTCAACATTTTCTAACTTTTCTTTATCTAAATGTTCATCTCCATTTTTATTAATACCCATATGTTTTTTGACCCTATAATTCATAATTCTAACACTAACAATACTACCAATTATTGCTCCAAAATTACCAATTAAAGCTTCTTTCATAAATCCTAGCCCTGCCATAAAAGTGGTAAGAATTAATCCCATACCAAAAGCTGTACCGAGATTACAAAGAGAAGGTACTTCGTGATTTTTGAAATAGCCTAAATAACCTTCTTCTTTGGCTAATGATATAATAGCAGGATTATCCGATAGATAGGTAGTAATTGTGCCTAAAAAAGAAACACCCGGTAGATTATAAAGAGGTCTCATTAAAGGTGCAAATAATTTATTTAGTAAAAATATTAAGCCAAATTCAGTGGCCATTTTACCAAAAGCTCCTGCTAATACAGCTATGGCCATGATATAAAAAACAGTATCCATGAGTAATTTGTAGGCAGTTTCCATTAAAGTTGAGAACATGTTACCGATACCCATTTGATAGCCTACATAACCGAAAAATAAAAAGATTAAAAATAAAAATATGATAGTGTCACTATATTTTTTTTGAAAAGATATTTCTGGGCTGCTATCCTTCATATAAATCTACACTCCGTTTTTAATAAATTTTTCACATACAACAGTTCACATTATAACGCAAAATAATCGTGATTACAATGATAAAATAATATTTTTGAATTTAACTAAATAGATGATAAAATATTACCAGATAAGCAAATTATCTTCTTTAGAAAGGATGAAATACTTTGAAGATTTTAGTTACCGGAGGAGCTGGCTTTATTGGCAGTAATTTTATTAGATTTTTACTTAAAAATACTAATTATCAAATTGTTAATTTAGATAAAATAACCTATGCTGGCAATATAGAAAATTTAAAAGATATAGAAAATAACATTAATTATAAATTTATCAAAGGTGATATTTGTAATCAAAGTCTAGTAAATAGCATTGTCACTGATAATATAGATATGATAGTTAATTTTGCCGCTGAGTCTCATGTAGATAGAAGTATTGAAAACCCTAATGTATTCTTTAATACTAATGTATTAGGAACTCAAATTTTATTAGATGCAGCTGTAAAATATAAAATAGATAAGTTTATACAGATTTCTACTGATGAAGTATATGGACCTGGTCAAAAAAATCAACCTGATACGGAAAATGATGCACTTTCACCTACTAATCCCTATGCAGCCAGTAAAGCAAGTGCTGATTTGCTTGTTCTGTCATATTATAATACTTACGGATTATCGGTTAATATATCGAGAAGTACCAATAATTATGGTCCATATCAATATCCCGAAAAAATCATACCATTATTTATCACAAACTTATTAAAAAATATACAAGTTCCTTTATACGGTGATGGTAGCCATATTAGGGACTGGCTGCATGTTAAAGATCATTGTAAAGCAATTAAGCTTATTATGGAGCAAGGCAAAGGGGGAGAAATTTATAATATTAGTAGTAATAACAAGCTTCAAAATATTGAATTAACTAAGAAAATATTAAAGTTAATGGATAAGTCAGTTTCAAAAATAAAATATGTTAAAGACCGTCTGGGACATGATAATGGTTATTTTATAGATGCAAGTAAAATAAAGTCACAATTAAACTGGAAGCCAAAATATGATGTAAAAGAGGGATTAATAGAAACAATTGATTGGTATCAAGAAAACAAAAGCTGGTGGGAAAATTAATGAATTGAAAAAAATAATGTTTAGTTATAAATTTCAGTTAATATATTGGATAATATAAGATGAGAACTAACTTAAAATATAGTAATGTAGTAAGATTTATTGACTGTTAACTGGCTTGTTATAAGTATTTAAATAAGTTATAATATTAACAGAAAATTTAAATATATATTATTAATTTTTCAGTTTTCTATATATAGAAATATGGGGTGTTTTAATGGATATAAATAGTTTAAAATTCTTCAAAAAAATATCTGAAGTAAAAAGTATCTCAAAGGTAGCTAAAGATTCACATATTTCCCAATCTGCTTTAAGTCAGCAAATACAAAAATTAGAAAATGATTTAGGCCATCAGCTTTTTGTAAGAAGTAATAAAGGAGTAAAGCTGACTAAATCCGGAAAAATGGCCTTAAAATATATAAACAATATAATTAAGACCTATAATCAGATGCAGGATAGTCTTGATAATCAGCAGAGTAAAGAAATTAAAATTGAGGCAGATAAATCAATTGCCACATATTGTTTACCATGTGCATTAGTAAAAATGAGAGAGAAATATCCTCATCATGACTATAATTTAATTTCCAGTTTCTCACATGAAATTGAAGATGATGTATTAAATGATGTATGTGATGTGGGTTTTATTAATAAACCTCCTGAAGAAGATTTAATATCTAAGAAGGTTATTGAAGAAAAAGTTGTATTAATTTCACAACCGGGTAATGGTATACCTGAGAAAGTTGATTTAAAGTATATATTAGACCATCCTTTAGTTATTTTAGAGGATGAATGTATTATTAAGGATAATTTAAATAATGCCCTACAAAAAATGAATTACAGTATGAATGATCTGCAGATATTGACAAAATTAGATTCAACTGAGGCCATTAAAACTGTAGTTCAAAAAGGTTATGGTCTGGCTTTTGTACCATATAATGCAGTTAAGAAAGAAAATGAAAATGGTAATTTAAATATAGCAAGAGTAAAGGATTATAATTTAGATTATGATATTTATATGATTAGAAAAGGTAAAAGCGAATTATCTATAATAACTCGAGAATTTATAAATGGCTTTGTTAAATTAGGAAAAAATATCTGCTGTTAATATAAATATGCATTTAGAAAGGGAATTATTTTATGAAAGTACCTTTTAATAAAGAGTATTATACGGGTAAAGAAAAAGAATATATAAATGATGTATTAGATAATAGAGCCTATATCCGGGGTGATGGATATTATACAAAAATAGTTACAGATCTTTTAGAAAGAAAATTTTCTGTTTATAAAATATTCATGACTACTTCTGGTACTCATGCTTTAGAGATGTCTACCTCATTATTAGGTATAAAAAAGGGAGATGAAGTTATCATGCCTTCATATACTTTCCCCTCAACGGCTAATGCAGTTCTAAAAAATAATGGAAGACCTGTTTTTGCAGAAATCAAACCAGACACTTTAAACATTGACCCGGATGATATTATAAAAAATATTAGCAAAAAAACAAAAGCTATTATGCCTATTCATTATGCTGGTATTTCAGCAGATATGGATAAAATAAAAGGAATAGCTAAAAAATATGACCTATATATAATTGAAGATGCAGCTCAGGCTGTTAATGCTAAGTATAAAGGTAATTATTTAGGTACACTTGGTGATTTAGGTTGTTTTAGTTTTCACAGTACTAAAAACTATATAAGTGGTGAAGGTGGTGCTTTATTAATAAATCTAAAAGATGAAAATCTAGTTAAAAAAGCAGCTGTACTAAGAGAAAAAGGAACTAACCGCTTTAGTTTTTTAAAAGGTGAAGTTGATAAATATACCTGGGTAGAACAAGGTTCAAGCTATCTGCCATCAGATCTATTGATGGCATTTTTATATGCTCAATTAGAAAAAATGGATGAAATAAAATATATGAGGAAAAAAAGTTTTGAAATTTATCAAAATAAATTAAGTGAAATAAACAAGTATGCTTTTATAAATTCTATTATAAAAATACCTAAAAACAGAGAAAGTAATTATAATTCTTTTTATATTATTTTTAATAATAATAAGATTAGAGATAAGGTAATTGAATTATTAAAAGAGAAAGGTATAGAAGCTACTTTTCATTATATACCTTTACATATATCCGAAATGGGTAAAAAATTAGGCTATCAAAAAGGGGATTTTCCCATTACAGAAAAATTAGCTAATAATATTTTGAGATTACCATTATATACGCATATGACCGAGAAAGAAGTAAACTATGTTATTAAAAACATCAAAGAAATCTTTGAGGAGATAAAATAATGGAAGATACAGTATCGATTGTAATTCCAGTCTATAATAGTTTTAATGCCCTGGGAGAATTATATAATAAATTGACACACACTTTAGAGAGTAACTTTACTGATTATGAAATAATAATGGTTGATGATAACAGTTCTGATAAGAGTTTTGAAAAATTAAGAGAGATTCATTACAAAGATAAGAGAATAAAAATTATTAAGTTAGCTGAAAACTTTGGCCAACAAAATGCTTTAATGTGTGGTTTTCATTTCAGTAAAGGTAATTATATTGTAACAATGGATGATGACTTACAGCATTTACCAGTAGATATCATTAAACTTTATCAAGAAATAAAAAAAGGTTATGATATTGTATATGGAATCCCGGCTGAAAGACAGCATTTATTTTATCGGAGAGTTGGGTCGTATTTGACCGATAAAATATTCAATCTGATCACCAATAAAAGTAAAAACATTAGAGTAAGTAGTTTTAGAATATTAAAGAAAAGTTTATCAAAAAAAATAATTAAGGACAAAAGATCTTTTGTATATCTTTCTGCTATAGTTTTAAACCTTACTGATAATATAGGCAATATTTATATAGAACATGAGGATAGGAAACATGGGAATTCTAATTATAATTTTTTAAAATTATTTAAACTATTTTCTAAATTATATATATATTATGCAGATAATAAAATATGTAAATTATTTCGGAAAAATAATCCACAATTTGTGATTGAAGAAAAAATAGGTTTTGATAAGGAGTTAAAACAATGAAATTATTAATTTTAGGTGGCGGCAATGCTCAATTAAGTGCTATTAAAAAAGCCAAAAAAATGGGACATGAAGTTATTATTTCTGATTACTTAAAAGATGCGCCAGGTATAGAACTAGCTGACCACCATGAATTAGTAAGTACTTTTGATATTGCATCTAATATAAAAGTAGGGAAAAAGCATAATATAGATGGTATAATGACTATTGGTACCGATCAACCAGTTTATACGGCAGCAGTTGTGGCCGAATATTTATCAATACCTACTCTAATAAATAAAGAAACTGCTAAAGCTGTAACAAACAAAAGAGTTATGAAAAGAAAATTTACAAATAATAATATTCCTACGGTTAATTATAAGTTATTAAAAAAAGATTATGAAGTAAAAAAGATGCAAGGTATAAATTATCCAGCGGTGCTTAAACCACTCGATAGTCAGGGGCAACGGGGAGTATTTAAAATTAATTCAAATAAAGAAATAGATAAATATTTTTCAAATGTATTAAAATATTCAAGAGAATCAGAAATTTTATTAGAAGAATATTATGATAGTGATGAAATTACAGTAAGTGGTTGGGTAGATGAAGGTAATCTTCATATCTTAACCATCACTGATCGTATTACTTATGAGCAGGATATAAATATAGGTATTTGTACTGCCCATATGTTCCCCTCAAAACATTTAAAAAAATATCATGCTGAAATAAAAGAGATTTCAAATGATATTATAAAAGCTTTTAATATCAAAAATGGACCTATCTACTTTCAAATGTTAGTAGGCAATGATGGAATAAAAGTTAATGAGATTGCCTGCCGAATAGGGGGAGCTTATGAAGCTGATTTTATGCCTCTAATAACTAATGTGGATATATTAAAGATGGTAATTCATGGTGCATTAGGTAAAAATATTAATAAAGTGCCATTAAAAAATTATGATTTATTAGAAAATAATAATTGGTTATCAGTACAATTGTTTTTTGCAAAAAAAGGTAAAATTAAAGATATAAGAAATATTGAACTTATTAAAAATTTTTCGAATGTAATTGCGCTTAATTTAAATTATCAAAAAGATGATGTTATTCCAAAAATAGAAAATGCAACTGCAAGGGCTGGTTATTTTATTGTGAAAGGCAAGAATAAAGATATATTAAAAAATAAAATTAAGCAGGTCTATGATAATCTGAAAATCATTAGTGAAGAAAATAAAAACCTGATTTTAAGAAAAGCAGGTGAAACACTTTAATATTATTTAAATTAAAATAAGTAAAAACCCCAGTTCAAATTAAAACTGGGGTTTAAAAATTTTAAACAAGAATTATTATAATAGAGTCATTTTGTATTTACTTATACCTAAAGTATTATTTTTTAACCTTATATATTTTCACCTTCCATTCTTTAGTCCCGATATACTTCGCTATTCTCATCCCATATGTTTTATTACTAAATTCCTTTACTAACTTACATTCTTGGTTAAGGAAGTTTTTCATATTACTATAATATGGATATGGATTTCCGTATAAGGTATTCCAGGTCGGTCTCCTATTATAAATTAAGTCCATTTCTTCTGGATAAATTATATATTCGATATTATTTTTTCCAATATAATCAGAAAAACTCAAATTATTTTCTTCTAAAAAAGCAAGATTTCTATAATCATATAGTTTACTATAATCAAAGTAAAACTGACTATTTAAATTGGCCAGCACTTTATTATCTTTATTAACAATAGATGAAATTTCATTTAGATAATCATCATAATTAAAATAGCTATTATTATATATTATAATAAATGAGTTTAATAAAAGGATGAATATCAATCCGATTAAGATTGTTTTTGAATAATCTATTTCTATATTTTTTATTGAATTAATTAATAGAAGATAAAGTATAGGGAATATAAAGATGATTGAAGTTTGATTATATCTTCCAATAATTATGTAACCTAAGTTTACTGTTAAAAAAGAAAGCAGTAAAATATTATTATAGTCATCTTTTTTAATAATTAACTTATATAAAGAATAAACTAATGTAATTCCAAAAAGATAGAATTGAGGTTTTATATCGGGTGTAAAATAAGTACCACTTACCTGATAATATAATTTCTTATAAAAATAATCTAAACGGTCAATTTTTGTAAAAATAGATTTAAAAACTCCCAGAGTTTCACCATAACTTTTATAATTATATATAAAATTTGGATCGAAATATAAACTAATCATAAGAAAGACCAAAGCACCTATAAAAACCGTTGTTATAAAGATCAAAAGATCCATATAATTTAACTGATTAGTAAAAATAATATAATAGAGATATAAAAAGAAAAAAGGTAAAAAAATTATAAAACTATTAGGATGAATACCGATAGAAATTATAATTAATATGCCTAATAAAAAATCGCTTAGATAGTTTTTATCATTAATGACTTTACTTAAAAAATAATAAAGAGATATTAAAAATATGGTTATTAATATGATCTCCTGTCTTGCCATATGAGAGGTGTATATATATTGAATATCAATTGCAAATAAAATTGTAATTAAAAAAGATAGTTTTTGGGAGTTTGTGAAAGTTAAAGCAATTTTATAAAGAAAAAGTAAAGAAATAGTAGCAAAAATTAATGAAATAAGTCTAAATGTGAATATCTCATAACCAAATATTTTTAAAAAAATAATTTGTATGGAATGAAAGATTATCCTAATAGCATGTGGGCTGCGTGGATAAAGATCAAAAAAGGGTTCTGTTACATCAAAAGAACCTTCATTTATAATGGTTCTAGATAAACCAGCTAACCAGGCTTCATCAGAGTGGATAAATGGGAAGCTGGTTAGAAAAATTAAATTGGTCAAAAAGTATATTATAAGTAAAATATATATGTATTTTGTATTTTCAATTTTCTCCATAGGTATCAATTCCTTTTGCATTCTATTATTAATTATATCACAGATTTAAAGATGATAAAGTCAAGTAAACATAAAGAAAAATTTCACTTTATCGAATAATCAAATGTACTATAAAAAATGCTAATACCAAAAACAACAATCTATCCCTTATAATATAAATAAAGAAGCTTGTACTTTATTTAACAATATATATTTCACAAACTATATATATCTAATTGCTTTAAAATATATTGTTGTATAAGGGCAAGAGTCTGAAAATAATATTTAATAATTTTCAGGCTATTACATAAATAAAAAAAGAAACATCAAAATTCTAAGGAGGGAAATTTTTAATGAGAAGAAACAAATTATTATCTGTTCTATTTATAGTTGTATTGTCATTAGTCTTAATTAGTTCATCTGTATTGGCGGTTTCTGATGTAGTAGAAGAAGCAGTAAATGGATATTTTGCAAATTTACCTTCAGATAACGCTATGATTGGTCAAGAAGCATTTTTAGAGAAAGTTAAGTCAGGTGAAGATTTAGTAATATTAGATATCAGACAATCTGATGTTTATAATGAAGGTCATGTTAAAGGTGCAGTTAATTTACCATGGGGACCAGATGCAATCCCAGCAGCATTAGATAAGCTCCCTGGTGATAAAACTATCTATGTATATTGTTATACAGGACAAACAGCTAATCAGACAGTTGGTTTACTTAACTTTGCTGGTTTTGAAGCAAAGTCTGTTAAGTTTGGCTGGAACTTAGGAATTACAAGAGTAGATGGTTATGAGGATGCTGTTGAAACCGAGGCCAATAAACTTGGTGAAGTAACTGATTATGAAATTAATGAAGAAATAAAAACTGCTGTAGTTGATTATTACAAAGGCTTAGCAGATGTAAGCGATACTATGTTTAAAAACTATAAAATCAGTGAAGATATGTTAAAAATGGCACTAGATTCTGATAGCGATATGATGGTAGTATCAATCAGACAGACCTCCGCTTTCTCAGAAGGACATATTGAAGGTGCTATTAATATTCCATGGGGTAAAGGAATGCAGGAATATTTTGGTCAACTACCTCAAGATAAAAAGTTAGTAGTTTACTGTTATACAGGACAGACAGCTGGACAAGCTGTAGCAGGCTTAAGAATGTTAGGCTATGATGCAGTATCCCTTAATGGTGGAATGGGAACTCCTAAGAATGAACCATATGGGTGGTCTAATAAAGGTTATGAAACAGTAAAATAATTAAGTAAGAAAATCAAATAATAAAAGATAAAATAAAGCTGGCAGTTAACATTCAACTGCCAGTTTTTTTAATATGAATTTTTTTATTTTACTTTATTAATTAGTTTGATAAGATTAGTTTTAAATTTTTGGTCATCCTTTTTTTGCCTTTTTTTAGCGGTAGGATGTTTCCCACCTGCTCTTCTTATTTTTTTATTAATATGCCTTTTCATCAAAAGAGTATCTATATTTCTTTCGGTATAAATCTTTCCATTAGCATTAATTGCATGAGTATTTTTAGCAAGTACAATTGAGGCTAACCCATAATCATTTGTTACTATTATATCATTACTTTCAGTATAGTTAATAATTTTCATATCTACAGATTGATAACTTTGATCAACTTTTATAATTTTACCATAATCTAATTTTATATCATGGTTGTAATCACAAAATAATATTAATTCTATTTTAAACTTTTTTGCTATAGACTCAGTTAAGTCTATAACAGGACAGGAATCTCCATCAATTATTATACGCAAAATTTATTCTCCTTTACATTTAAACTTGCTATTTTTTTAAGTATAACTTATATAAATACTTTTTTCCATTTTAATTACTTATTTTAGAATAATATTAGAATAATAAGTTTCGGTTCTTCTTTAAATAATTTTCTAATAAACAATTAATATACAGTTTAAATATATTAAAAATAGGTGATTTTATTTAAAAGATTATGAAATACTTAAAGGAAATAAATGAAAGTTGTTGAATATATGTAATAACTTTACTCCATTTTGAACATATGATAAAGTGTATTATCAAATAAGAGTAAAGAATTTTTATGGGAAAAATTGAGCTTAAATAAAATAAATATTTTTAAAATTTAAAATCAATTATATTTAATAAGAAAGGGTGTACTTATGTATATTAAAAGTCTTAAGTACTTTCAAGAAATTGCTAAAATAAAAAGTATATCCAAAGTAGCTAATAATTCACATATATCACAACCAGCTTTAAGTCAGCAGATACAAAAATTAGAGGATTCTTTAGGTACTAAACTTTTTATTCGGAGTAACAGAGGTGTCCAGTTAACTAAGTCAGGTGAAATTGTACTAAAATATGCTGATAATATTATTCGTACTTATAATAAGATGATATCAGATTTAAATGATAAGGAAAGTAAAGAAATTAAAATTGAAGGTGAGCACACAATAGCAACTTACTGCCTTCCCTGTGTAATTTTAAATATGCAATTTAAATTTCCTAATCATAGGTATAATCTTGTTTCAGCTTCTTCAAATAAGATTGAACAGGATGTATCTAGTGATATTTGTGAAATAGGATTTACTACAAATCCAGTTCAGGATGAAAACTTAAATTCAAAGAATGTTATTAATGAAAAAGTTGTATTAATATCACCACCGTCATTTAATATACCGGAAAAGATTGAACTAAAAGATGTCCTAAAATATAAATTTATTATTTTAAAAGAAGACTGTATTATAAAAGAAAACTTTAAAGATGGTCTACAAGAAAAAGGATATAGTTTTAATGATGTAGAGATCATTTCAAGGCTCGATTCAACTGAAGCAATGAAAACATTAGTTAGAAAAGGTCATGGAGTTGCTTTTGTACCATATAATTCCGTTAAAGATGAATTTAATGCCAAAGAAATACAAGTTTCAAGAATATTAGATTATAACCTTGATTATGATATTTATATGATTTATAAAAAGGCAGAATTTTTAAGTAAAGAAGCCAGAGAATTTATCAGACATTTTAAACAACTTGGGAAGCATATTTGTTATTAAGAAAAAATTATTAATTATGTTTATAACTACATTTGATAATTGAATATACTATTAATAATAGTTATGACAATAAACGGTGATTATATCATATAATATTAACAAAGGTTGTACTATTTTTAACAATATAGAATTGGAGGTTGAAAAATGAAAAAATTAACAACTATTATTTTTGTTTTATTAACATTTGCGATTATTTTCACAGGTTGTGAAGCCGATATAACATTTCCTGGAGAAGAAGGACAAGATATTATTACTGCCAATCAAGCTTTGAAAATGATTGAAGAAGAAGATGTTGTTGTAGTAGATACTCAAAAATCAGGGGATTATAAAGATCAGCATCTAGAAGGAGCAGTAAATATTGCAAGAAATGATATTACTACCTTTGGTCCTTTCCCCAATATGCTGGCTTCAGCTTCTAAAATAGAAGAATCTTTAGGTGAAAATGGTATTTCTAATGATAGTAAAGTTATTATATATGATGATAATAATAATATGGATGCAGCTAGATTATGGTGGACCATGTTAGTATTTGGTCATGATACAGCTAATATGAAGGTGGTAAGCGGAGGTTTAAATGCCCTGCAGGAAGAAGGAGCCACTTTTACTTCGGGTGAAAATGAAGTTGAAGCAGTTGAATATAATGCTTCTGAGAAAAATGAAGATCTAGTTGCTACAAAAGAGGAAGTATTAGCCGAGGTTAATGAGCCAAGTGAAGATACAGTAATTTTAGATGTAAGAACAACTGAAGAAGTTAATGAAGGTATCATTCCAGGAGCAGTTTGTATCAATTATGTTAATAATAATAAAGATAATGGAGAATATTATCCAGTAAGTTATATTCAAAGATATTATCCTGATAATGGTGTAAATCCTGACCAAAGAATAATCATGTATTGTCAAACTTCTATTAGGGCAGCCCAAACTTTACTTGCCTTACATAATGCTGGATACAGAAACTTAGAAATTTATGATGGAGCTTGGATTGAATGGTCATCAGATAGTTCTTTACCAAAAGGAATGCCAAGTGGAGAGCCTGTAGAACCTAGTCAGCAGGATGCATCATAGTATAATTAATTACTGTAATAACATATATAAATTCGCTTAGAATATAAAAATTATACATCGAATAAATTTACAAAGTACAGATGAAAATAAAATAGAAAATCAAAAAGGCTGGCAGTTTATTTACTGTCAGCCTTTTTATTACTGATTTGAGCCTAGAAAGCCTCACCTATATTAATGGGCGGGGAAGATGTCAACTTATTAGTTATATAATAATATTATTATCAAATTTTATTCCTCTATTTGACTGTGTATAATATCTAAAATTTCATTTTTAACTTCAAAGTAATCATCTTGATACATAACATCTTTAGACCCTTTTTCGAATATTCTTTTTGTAAAATCAACTTCAAATATATTTATTATTTTGCCGGGACGCTTTGATAATACAACAACTCTAGTAGCAAGAGAAAGAGCTTCATCAACGTCATGTGTTATAAAAAATATAGTGGTATTATTTTCTACCCAAATATCCCTAATTAAATTCTGCATATTATCTCGGGTTAAAGCATCTAAAGCACCAAAAGGTTCATCCATTAAAACAACTTGCGGATAATTTGCGAGTACTCTGGCTAAAGCAACTCTTTGTTTCATTCCACCGGATAATTCAAAAGTATATTGGTCACCAACTCCACTTAAATTAACTTCATCTAAAAAGTATTTTCTAATTTTTTTTATCTTATCTTTAGGTAGCCCCCTCATTTTGGGTCCAAACTCTACATTTTCTTTGACAGACATCCAAGGATATAAAGTAGGGGATTGAAAGATAACTCCACGATGCCAATCTGGGCCAGTAATCTTTTTCCCTTGCATTAAACATTGACCTGAGGTTGGTTTTAAATAGCCTGCGATGGTTTTTAATAGAGTACTTTTACCACAACCTGATGGCCCTAAAACACAGACAAATTCTCCTCTTTTTATCTCTAAATTTATATCTTTTAACGCTAATGTGGATTTTTCATCTGTCCCATATACTACACTCATATTTTCTATTTTAATTAGACTTTCTTTTTGAGCTTGTGCTTCCATAGCTTAAACCCTTTCTTAAAAAACTTTAATAATATATTTAAATTATTGGTCACTTTCTAAAGACATTTTGATATATTCAGGATTTAAATAGTCATTAAATTCTTCTTGAGAAGGTGAATTTTCAATTGAACCTTGATTTTTAAGGAAATCAGAAGTATCTTTCATAACTTTTGCAAAATTACCCGGATTTTCTTTAGTACCAAAAAAATCTTTACTTAATAGTTCCTCTCTTGTTTTCCAACTAGTGCCGCGCATTTGGTGTAAAGCAACTTCTGGTTCTATTCCTAGTTCTTCAGATACAATTTCAGCTGCTTCTTGTGGATCTTCTCTATAAATATCGCCTGCATCTGACATAGCAGTAATAAAATCAGCTACTAAATTAGGATACTTATTAGAGAATTGCGTACGAACCACTTCTACATTAGCTGTAATATAACCTTTTTCTGCCATATCCTCACTAGTAACTAGGGCACGACCGTTATCTAATAATTTGGCTAAAGTTGGCTGCCAGCTATAGGCTGCTTGGATATCTCCACGTTCCCAAGCTGCAACAATTTCAGCAGTTTGCATGTCTAAAAGCTGTACCTCGTCTTCAATTCCAGCTTCTTTTAATACGTTTAATAAAATATAATGGGCTGTGGAAGCAAAAGGAACAGCTACCCGCATACCAGCTAGATCTTCAATTTTTTCAATTTCAGAATTATTTTTTACAGCCAAGGCTTCGTTATCACCTAATACTTCATGTAACCAAACCATTTCTACCTTGAGTTCTCTTGATAAGGCAGTAATTGCATTTGTATTACCCATTGTTGCAAAATCTATACTACCTGAGGCTAGAGCCTGGTTAGCTTCAGCTCCTGAATCAAATACTGTTGTATTTACTTTAATACCTTTTTCTGCAAAATATTCTTCAAAATAGCCTTCGGCAATTGCTATTGTTTCATCATTTGGTATTCTTAAAATACCAAAGTTAATTTCATCAGGCAGAGCTTTTTCTTCAGAGTTATTTCCACACCCTGTAAAAGAAAAAATAAGTATAGAAATTATTAAAATTAAAGTTAATATTTTTAAAAAAGAATTTTTCATAATAACCTCCAATTAAAATTTAATAATAAAAAGAAATTACATATGGCCTTTCCAGAAAATGATATGTTCTTCTAAAAACCTTAAAACAGCGTCAATAATAACTCCTGTTATCCCCATAATTATTATTCCGACAAAAATCACTTCACTTTTTAAAAAATTTGATGCATCTAATACCATCCAGCCAATTCCAGAGGTTGCAGCTACCATTTCTGCAGATACTAAAGTTGTATAAGCAACACCAAAGGCAGTCCTGATACCCGTAAATATTTCGGGCATAGAAGCCGGTAAAACAATCTTAAAGAAGATTTTCTTTTGATTAGCACCTAATGATTCGGCACTTAAAATAAAGTCCTTATTAAGCTTTCTCACGGCAGATACACAGGCAATATATATTGGTGCAAAAGCTGCTAAAAACAATAGTATTTGTTTGGAAAGATCATCAATACCAAACCAAAGGACTAAAAGAGTATAATAGGCTAGAGGTGGTAGGGGACGATAGAATTCAATTACAGAGTCGATAATAGCTTCTACTTTGCTAAAATAACCGCTTAATAGGCCTAAGGGAACAGCTGTAAATATAGCGAAGAAGAGAGCCACAAATAGACGTTTAAGACTGGCTGCTAAATGAACCCAAATAGGAACCTTATTATAACCATTTTCTAAAATATGCAAAAATGCTTTCCATACTCTAAATGGTCCTGGTAGGAGAACAGGAGAAAAAACTTCTAATTTTGTTATAACATACCATAAGATAAAGATAGAGGCCCAAGTTAAAAAGGTAAGAGATTTTTCAGTTTTACTCTTTTTTTCTTCATCAATATTTTTGTTAATCAAATTATCAGTAAATTTTTTTTTATTTTGTTCTTCTTTATGCTCACTATTTTTTTGAGCCATAATCATACCACCTTTATCTATAGGTTTAAGAACATTATTTTATGATTCATTTATTTGCTAATCAAAAAATATCACATTTATATCTTTTTATCAATAAAAAAATATATTTAAGGAATTAAAGACCATCAAGTGTAAACCTGATGGCCTTATATATTTAAGTTATACAATTTATATTTGGTTTTTTATTAATTGTTTACTCGAAGTTATATTCTGTTACTATTTTATCTCTATCAGTGGTTTGATCTAGGAAATATTCATAACAACATATTCCTAAGAATGACCCAGAAATATTTACTACATTATCATATCCCATTTGTTGTAATGCTAATACTGCATTATAACTTCTTTGAGCTGATCGACAGTGTAAATAAACTGGTTCATCTTTAGGAATTTCACCTGTTCTTTCTCTTAATTCACTGAGTGGAATATTTACAGCATTTACAATATGACCTTCTTCATATTCATCTTTTTCTCTTACATCTACAATAAAAGCATCATTTTCAACAAGTTCTCTAACTTTAGTAACTGGAATTTGATTATAACGGTTATTGATTATATTATTAGCAACCATCCCAGCTTGATTTACTGCATTTCTAGGAGTACTAAAGACTGGTGCATAACATGTTTCTATACCAATTAGATCTTCTACAGTTGCATCCATCATAATAGCAGTGGCAATTACATCAATTCTTTTATCTACATTACCTTTACCTACTGCCTGAGCACCTAACACTTTACCAGTAGGAGTCTCATATAGTACTTTAAAATGTAATGGATTACTATTAGGCATAAGTCCTACTTTATCTTGGGGAATAATATAAACAAAATCATAGGAAATACCAGCTTTTTCTAATTGTTTTTCATTAAGTCCAGTAGTTGCTGCATTTAAATTAAAGGCCCTTATTACTGAAGAACCAATAACTCCATTGTTTTTATGTGGTATATTATAGATATGGTTGGCAGCAGCTCTAGCCTGGCGTTGTGCAGGACCAGCTAGTGGCATTCTAGTTTTACTACGAGAAATACGGCAGTACTCTTCAATAACATCTCCAACGGCATAAATGTCAGGATCACTGGTTATATAATTGTGATTAACCTTAATTCCCCCAGTTTCTCCAATTTCTAAGCCAGCATCTTCAGCTAGTTGGGTTTCCGGACTTACACCAATAGAGAGGACAACTGCTCCGGCATCTATTTTTTTACCGGATTTTAGGACAACATGGTCATCATGTACTTCTGCTAAGGGATCACTTAAAACTACATTTACACCATTGTCATGTAATTCCTTATGAACAACTTGTGCCATATCATAATCGAGTGGTTGGAGAACTTGGTCCATTGCTTCAATTAAAGATACATTTTTATTGGAATGTATAAAGTTTTCAGCGATTTCTATACCAATATAACCGGCTCCAATTACAGCTACATTTTCAATATTATTGTTATTGATATATTGGTTTAATTTATCTATATCTACAACGTTTCTGATTGTAAAGACATTATCATTATTTACTCCTTTAATACTTTGGGGTCTAATGGGATTTGCACCAGGAGAGAGGATCAGTTTGTCATAATCTTCAGTATATACTTTACCGCTTTCTAAATCTTTTACTTCTACGGTTTTTTCATCTTTATTAATTTTCATTACTTCATTTTTTACTCTGGCATCAATATTATATTGTTCAGCAAAATTGGCAGGACACATTAATACTAAATCATCACATTCTTTAACGACTCCACTAATGTGATAAGGTAAGGCACAGTTAGAAAATGAAACATGAGGGCCGCGTTCAAACATAACAATTTCAGCTGATTCATCTAATCTTCTTGCTCTTGTGGCAGCAGAAGCTCCTCCTGCTACTCCACCAACAACTACAATTTTATTACTCATTTTTGAATTCCTCCTATTAGTTTAATAATGGTGCTACTACTTATTTCAAATAAGTAGTTTTAATCTATCAATATTAAAAGTGAATAAATAAAGACTTATTAAATATTTCGTAATTAACCAGCAATTCTATCATTAAATCTATTACTGATAATTCCTCCAACTATCATGAAGATTAAGAAAAGCCAGCCTGATAATGAGAAGTTAGCAATCGGTGTATATAATGCTCCTACATTACAACCGTTTGCCAGGCGTGTTCCAAAACCCATTGTTAATCCACCTAGGGCATAAATGGCTGCTTGTTTTTTTGTTATAGTGAGTTCAGAAGTGAACATCTTTGAAAATTTACCGGCAGTTAGCAAGTAAATAATTGCTCCGGTAATAATACCGAAGTTTTGTACTGAAATCTGATGTTCAAAAAATGGAGTATTAAATACTTCAGCTGACATTTTTGTAAAGCTACTTAAGCTTTCAGCAGAGATGCCAAAGATCATTAAGAATTTACCAAACCAGATGCCATAAGGTTGAGATGCTCCCCAGCCTGCTCTAGTTACTGCCATTAACAATGTGAAGATGATTGCTAAAGCAACTGCACCTTGTTTTAGGGTCCAGGGTTTTTCAAAGAAATGATAGTATGTATCTGCACTGAAAAGTTTGAAATTTTTAAAATCAATTGATTCAGCATTTTCTTGAATTTTTTCAATTTCCAGGCCAGTATATTTATTATTTCTAACCTGATATCTTTCGTATAGATATGATAGAGCAGTAAATAGTATACATAAAGCACCTAAAGCAACTAGTCCCCCTAAATAACCTTCAAAACCATCTCCCTGGAAAAAGTCGGGCAAGAAAACTCCTCCCATGGTTCTATAACCAATATAAGAACTAAACCAAGATTCCTGTACCCAACTCGCTGTATTTTGAACTGGGAAACCCAAAAAGACTCCCAGACCAAAGAAGATAAGGGTTGTAAAAGCTCTCGGGAAGCCCATTGGTAAATCAGTAAGAACACCACTAGCGCAACAAACTGAGAGTGACATTCCAAAACCGAATAGAAAGCCTCCTAAAATTACCCCTAAATTAAGTGGTTTAACCCAGAGGTTAAAACTAGCCGGATCATTACCAAGTAAAAGACCGGCTGTTAATACTGCTGTGATAAAGAACATAAACATTAATGTCCTCATTAATTTAGTTGATCCTGTTCTATAAGCCCTATTAACACTTCCAGCAAAACCAGTATATGCTCTAGCAAGGGCATAACCAATTCCTGTACCTATTAATAATCTAAAAAATAGTATATCTGTTTTGAGCCAAAATTTAGCTGCAATTAAAACTATCAAGATAGCGATAAATCCTATAAACTTTTCTGATTTCTTTTTCATATTTTTTATAATTCCCTCCTTTTTAAATCTTCTAAGCCTTCAAAACTTTGTTCTAAAATTCTCAAAGCAGGGCAAAAAGTAAATCCCTCGCCCGGGATGAAAGCTTAGTTTTTCACTAATAATATTATTCACAAAGTTATGTATCTATATATAGTATATACCATTTGCTTATAATACTAAAATAATAATATCTTATGCAATATAATATTATTTTATGGATAGATTATTTTGTGATAGATTTCTTTAATAGCAATTACTTCTATTAAAAAAAGAATTGATTAATAATGAAATTTATTAGGAATATATTATTAAAAAGATAGGTATATTTATATAGAATAAATTTTAAATTTAACATAAATATTATTTATAGTTATCAATATTTATTATACTATAGTTAGAGAAGATTTTGTTAGCGATGTTCTTATTGAAGGGCTATTGATTTATGGAAAAGATAATAAAAGCAGGGAATTATTTAATTTTGATACCCATATTCATGATAGATAATAAAAGTAGTTTTACTAGAAATAAAGCATTTCAGATTATTATGAACAAAATTAGTAAATTTCCTTTTAAAATTGATTAGCAAATTATTATTGATAAGCTTAATGATTTAAGTTTAGAAAAGTCGTTTAATATTTTAAAAGAAGAATTATGATTATTTAATGTAATAAGATTAGCTGCAGAGGTTAAAACTACTTATTTTACTTTTTATGAAAAGGAAAAAAAGAAGAATAGATTCAATAATATATTGTAAAGTTGTTGAAATAAAATAAGTATATGTAATTAAATTAAAACCAGATGACACTTATTTTTCTGATCATTATTATATTTATTTAGATCTAAAAATATAAAAAAGTTAAAGTAACATTTTGATAATTATAAAATATAATGTCCCCAAAGTTAACTTTGGGGACATTAAATAAATTAATATTCACCTAAATTCGCTGAATTGCTATATCCTTTTGACTCCCAATAACCTAAATATTCAGAGTCACTTGAAAGTTTAATTCGGTTAATCCATCTAATCCATTTATAGCCATATTTTTGTTCTGCTATTAACTGAAAAGGGAATCCTTGCCTTGGTGGTAATTGAACATCATTAACTTTATCAGCAATCATTATATTATTTTCTATAATAAAGGATAAAGGTAAAGAAGTTGTATAACCATCGGGAGAATAAAAGATAACTGTATTTGCTTTATCTTTAACATTTACTTCCTCAAAAATTTCTTTAAGTGGTATACCTTCCCATAAGGCTTTAACTGACCAACCTGTCACACAGTTTAGGGTTATTACCTTTTTAATATGTTCTTTTTTCAGTAATGTTGAGTATTTATATTTTTTACTATTTTCCACTAAACCATCTACAACTAAGCGGTACTCTTCAATTTCAACGTCTTGAATACCTTTAATAGAGTTTTCTCTGAAGTCTTCAATAGAACCTAATTTTTCACCTTCATATTCATTTATTTCAACTTCTTGTATATCCTCTTGGGCCATTAAATCTATTTGAAATGCAAAAATCAATAATAAAGTTATTAGTAGTATAATTAATTTTGATTTCATAAAAATTCCTCCTTTCCAGCTAATCGTTATAATATTTTCAGAAATAATAAGAAGAATAGATTATAAATATTAGTATATATACTATTTTAATATGTTTTTATAAAAATATCAATAAATAGTAACTATTACTGAATAAATAAAATTATTTTGACAAATACTAAAATTATGTATATAATATGAGCAAAACCGGATATACTCATTTGAAAGAGAGGTATATAAATGAAATTAATAGAGATTATAAAGGCCTTATCACATGAGAATCGTTTAAGAATATTGAATTTAATAAAAGACCAAGAGCTATGCGTTTGTGAGATAGAATATGTATTAGAAATTAATCAATCAAATGCTTCCAGACATTTAACTAAATTAAAACAAACAAATCTTATCGACAGAAAGAAAAGGGCACAATGGAATTATTATAGTATTAATAATAATTTATTAAAAGAATATTCTTTTTTAAAAGTATTAATAGAAGAAGAATTAGATAGTGTAGAAATTTTAAATAAGGATAGAAAGAAACTAAAAGAATATCAAAATAGTGATCTGACTTGTAATGAAATAGGTTAACAAATAAATTAAATTATCGAGTAGTTAAAATATGAGGATGAGACAAAACAAGAGGATAAAGTAATATTTTTTTTGGAAAGTATCTAATATTATGAGTATTAATGTGTATATTAGCAGTTGTATCATTTATCGGATCTTTATTTAAAGTTACTGCTATGTTAAAGTTACATTCTATTGCAAATAGAACTACACATTAGTTTTCAAAAAAAGGTAAGTAATAAAATTCTTTTTTATATGGAGGTTTAATAATGGATAAATCTGAAAAAGAACTAAAAGAGTTAGTGAAAGAGAATTATAAAAATGTTGTGAAAGATAATAAAGATTGTTGTAATAGTTCTTCTTGCTGTGGAAATAAAAAAGAAGAAATTGTAGAGAAAATGGATTACAGTCAGGAAGAAATTAATTCGGTTTTTAAAGAAGCTAATTATGGCTTAGGTTGCGGTAACCCTGGTTCTATAGCTAATTTAAAAGAAAGAGAAGTAGTTTTAGATTTGGGTTGTGGAGCCGGTTTTGATGTGTTTTTAGCTTCCAGTAAGGTAGGTTCTTCTGGAAAAGTATTCGGTGTTGATATGACCGAAGAAATGATTAAAAAAGCAAGGAATAATGCGGATAAAAATGATATAAAAAATGTAGAATTTTTATTAGGAGAAATTGAGGATTTACCCATAGAAGACAATACAATAGATGTAATAATATCTAACTGCGTAATAAACCTTTCTCCAAATAAAGAAAGAGTATTTAAAGAGGCTAAAAGAGTATTAAAAAAAGGTGGAAGAATAGCGATATCTGATATATTAAAAGATAAAGAGTTTCCTAATGAAATTATGTCTAAACTGGATAATTATAGTAGTTGTATTACTGGGTCAATAAAAAAAGATAAAGTAATTAATATATTAGATTCTTTAAATTTTAAAGATATTGAAATCGAACGTAAAACAAATAGTGATGAAATCGTTGAAGATTGGATTTCTGGATTTAATATACACAAATATATATATTCTGCTTATATAAGGGCAAAGATATAGTGTATAAATAAATATAGTAGATTTCGATAATAATCACCAATAAAATATATGTTTTTACAGTCTGATCAATTTTTTTTATTAAATAAAAGGAAAATTGTCAAATATATGTAAATAGATATATAAGGTGATTATTATGTATATAAAGAAAATAAAAGAGATTGAGCCTCATATAGATATGATAATTAAACAAGCAAGAAACTATAATAATTATTCCAGGTATAGTAATCAAAATCTTTTTAATGTTGATCATCAATTTAATAGAAGGCAAGATTTTAGGGATATTGAATTTACAAAAGAAATATATGATAAACTTGTCTTACAAATATTATTATATGAATTAAATGATGCAGATCTAATATTAACTTATGCTTTAATGGTTTATGCTGAAAATAAATATTATGATGTAAAGGCCAAGCCAAAGGAAAAGGAAAAGATATTTAAAGATATGTTTGAAAATGAATTAAAATATACTCTTAAAAGCAAACCTAATCGTAATAAAATAGTTAATTATATGATTAAACAATCAACTTTAGCACAAAATCTAAAAGAAGGTCTGGAATTAATTAATCTTTAATATAATTTCTATAAAACTACTAAACCACTTCTTATGAAAAATAATAAGAAGTGGTTTTTGAATGTTAATTAGTTTTTATAAATCGAAATAATTCATAGATTTATAAATGAAAGTATTAAATTAATCATTCTTATGAAGTTGGAATTATTATAGTTAGACCTATATTTCTTATAAATATTTAATTAGTATGTTTATGTGGATAAATTTTAATAAGTGTAAGAACTTTCAGAAAATAATTTGATTTAAATTTCTACCTATGGTAATATAAAAGAAACAGTATAGATGTATATACAGGTGATTATAATGAAATTGGCTGATAAAAAAGATATAAATATTGATAAAAATTCCGTTATACCTATATATTATCAACTTTCTAAAATCTTTGAAGATATGATATATTCAGGTGAACTGAAACCTGGAGAAAAGTTGCCTCCAGAAAATAAAATAGCCACTTATTTTGAAATAAGCAGAATGACAGTAAGAAAAGCTCTTTCTGAATTAATTGATGATGATCTTCTTTATTCAGAAAAAGGGAAAGGCACCTTTGTTGCCCAACCTAAAATTGATAATGTTGAGTTTGAATTACAAAATTTTAGAGAAGAAATTAAAAAAAGAGGTATGGAACCTCACCCACGGTTACTTAAGGTGAAAATTATTAGGGCGAATAATGATATAGCTCAAAAACTTCATATTAATAAAGGAACAAAATGTATAGATTTTAGTCTTGTAATATCAGCAGATGGAGAACCATTAATTTATGAAAATAAATATATTGTTTATAAAAAGAATAAACCTATACTTGAAAATGAGTTAAAAGATCCTTCTTTATCAAATTTAGCAATGTTACATGGTAATCACTATCCGATCATGAGCAAAAGAATATTAAATGCTTCTAAGGCAGATAAAGAAGAAGCGGAAGTATTGAATATTAAGAAAGGTTCCCCAGTTTTTGTAGTTGAACAGATATTATATGACTCAGATAGTAATCCAGTTGGATGGGGTAGATCAATTTGTAGAGGCGATAAATTTAAATTTACAAGTTTTTCTGGTTGGTCAAAAAAAAGTAATAATAAACCTGGAAAAAGGAGATTTTAATATGAGTGATCAACTTATAAATGCGGTTGCTGAATTAGAAGAAGAGAAAGCACTTAATATTGTTCAGGAAATGATTGATAATGGATATACTCCTTTAGAAATCGTTGAATATTGTAAAAAAGGTGTAGAAATAGTAGGAGAAAAGTACAGCAATCAAAAGTATTTTCTATCCGATTTAATAATGTCAGAAGAAATATTAAAAGAAATTATGGAAATAATGGAGCCCCATTTTCCTGATAATACTAATAACAGTCCTAAAGAAATAGATATAGTAATGGGAACTATAGAAGGGGACATTCATGACCTCGGCAAAAATATAGTAATATACCTATTAAAATCGGTTGGTATAAATGTTTTGGATTTAGGAGTAGACGTAAGTCCGGAGGAATTTTTGAAGAAAGTAAGTGAAACTAATGCGAAAATTCTTGGTATTTCTGTTCTATTAACTTATTCAATTGGTTCTGTTAAAAAAGTAATTGAATTAATTGAAGAGGCTGATATGAGAGAAGACATAAAAATTATAATAGGGGGATATCCTGTAAATTCATTTATTAAAAAATATACGGGAGCAGATTATTATAATACTAGTGCAGATGAAGCTGTTGATATGATTAGAAGTTTGTTGAATAAATAAAAATTTTTTATAATAAAAGGTGTATATACAACTATACAGAAATATTTTTTATATTATTTGTCTGAAAATTCTTAATAAAAAAATATTTTGACTATTATGAGGAGGTGGTTGTATTTAAATTCAAATATTTAATTAAAAAATTTTAATTAAAAACAAAAAGGGGGAATATATTTAAAATGTCTACTAAATTAATTGAAAGTATTGTAGAAATGAGGGAAGATGAAGCCTTAAATATGGTAAATGACTTAATTGAACAAGGTACACCGATGATAGATATTATGCAGGAGTGTAAAAAGGCTATGGAAGAAGTAGGGAATAAATTTGAAGAAGGAGAATACTTTGTTCCGCAATTATTAATGGCTGCAGAAATAATGAATCAAATTACTGAAATGACAAAAGAAGAATGTATTGATGACACTAATGAAGAAGATGTAGGTACTGTTATAATGGGTACAGTAGAAGGTGATATACATGATATTGGTAAAGGAATTGTTAATTTTAATTTAGATGTAAATGGTTTTAATGTTATTGATCTAGGGGAAGATGTTTCTCCTAAACAATACATAGATGCTATTAATGAATATAAACCAGATATTGTTGGAATGAGCTGTTTGTTAACCGTTGCTTTTGATTCAATGGAGAAAACTATAAAAGAAATTAAAAAAGCTGGTTTAAGAGACAAAGTAAAGATAATGATAGGTGGCGCACCTATAAATGAGGAAGTCTATGAATATACTGGTGCTGATGGATGGGCAAAAGATGCTGTGAAGGCTGTTAAACTGGCAAAAAAATTTATAGGGGTGTGATATAGATGACCTTAACTGAAGATTGGGATCAGTTATCTACTGAAGAAAAGTATGAAAAACGTTTTGAAAATTTTATGAATCCAGATATTGATTTTGTAAGTAAAGAAGTAGAAGAAAAGTATAAAAAACGTGTTAAAAGATTAAAAGATGTAGTAGAATTAAAAAAACCTGATAAGATACCAATAGTTCCCAACATGGGTTTTTATCCTGCACAATATGCTGGAATAACAGCAGAAGAAGCTATGTATGATTTTGATAAGTTAGAAATGGCTTGGAAAAAAATCAATAATGATTTTAATTTTGACTGTCTAATTACTTCAGCATTAATTGGATCTGGACCTTTATTTGAAACACTTGATTTTCAACTTTATAGATGGCCTGGAAATGGAGCTAAACCAGATACTCCGTATCAATGTGTTGAAAAGGAATATATGAAACCAGAAGAATATGATATCTTAATTAATGACCCAACCGGTTATTTTATGAGATATTACTTACCAAGAACTTTTGGTGCTTTTGAACCTTGGAAAAAGTTGTCGCCATTTACAGATCTAGTAGAACTGCCTTTTGTAGGGGGTAATTTAGTTCCAATGGGTTTACCTGATGTTCAAGAATCTTTTAAAAAACTAATAAAAGCTGGCGATAAAGCTATGGAGTGGATTCAAGCTGTAGGAGCTATTGATGGTCAAAGCACTGCAGTTCATGGTTTGCCTGCAAATATAGGTGGTTTTACAAAAGCCCCATTTGATACTTTAGGGGATACACTGAGAGGCACTAAAAATATTATGCTCGATCTATATAGAAGACCCGAAAAAATTAAAGAAGCTATGGATTCTTTATTGCCATTAGCAATTGAAATGGGACTTAATTCAGCCACTGCGAATAATAATCCCTTTGTTTTTATCCCTTTACATAAGGGAGCAGATAGCTTTATGTCCAGAGAACAATTTGCAGAATTCTATTGGCCACATCTCAAAAAATTAATTATTGGTTTAGCAAAAGAGGGTTGTGTACCTAGCTTATTTGTAGAAGGTGCTTATAACAATAGGTTGGATTTCTTAGAAGATCCTGAGTTACCAGAAGATAAAGTATATTGGTTTTTTGATAAAACTGATATGGTTAAAGTGAAAGAACATCTTTCAAATAAAGCAGCTTTTGGTGGAAATGTTCCGGCTTCAATGTTAAAAACCAGTACACCTGATAAAGTAAAAGAATATGTTAGAGATTTAATTGAGAAAGTTGCAGGAGATGGTGGATATATGTTAACAACTGGAGCTGTAATAGATGATGCAGAAGCTGAAAATATGAGAGCTATGATTGAAGCAGGTAATAAATACGGTAAATATTAGTATTAAGAAAATAGGGTCCTCATTTTTGAGGTACCCTATTTTAATTTTATTATCATTAATTGGAGTGAAAAAAAGAATGAATAGTAGTGAAAAATATTCTATTAGTTCATATAGATGGGTAATTCTTGGGTTGGCCTGGTTTTCATTTTTTACTATAGCAATGTCCTGGTATGTAATGCCTACCTTGGAACATAAGTTAATTGATTTATATAATATAACACCTACTCAATATTCTACTGCTTTAACGATACCTTTTCTCATTGCAGGAATTTTATCACTAATTGGAGGACTTTTAGCTGATAATTTAGGAATTAAAAAGACTGCTGCTTTGGGTACACTTTTAGCTGGAATAGGAATTATATTAAGAGTTAATACAAATGGCTTTTTATCTCTACTGTTTGCCATGTCAGTAGTAGGAGTTGGATTGGGGTTAATCATGCCTAATTTACCTAAATTAGTCAGTGTATGGTTTCCTCCAGAAGAAACAGGCCTCGCTACTGGAATTTATAATACTGGTTTGATGGGAGGATTGTCGACTGGTCTTGTAATTGCACCATATCTTCCTAGTTGGTCAAGTGGAAATTATATTTTAGGAGGAATAATAATATTTTCTTCTGTTTTATTTTATTTTTTTGTTAAAGATTCTCCCCCTGGTAAAGAACTACCCCCAATAACTATTCTAGAAGGTTTAAAAACTGCAATGAAAAGTAAAAATTCTTGGTTAGCTGCCTTGGCTGTTTTTACAGCTTTGTCAGGTATGGTTTCTATCCAAGGAGCTTTACCAGGTGGATTAAATAAAATCTATGGAATAAAGATGTCAACAGGCGGTCAGATTACTTCTTTAATTACATATTTTGGTTTAGTTGGTTCTTTGACTTTGCCTTATTTTGCTAATAAATGGAATAAAAGAAAATTATTTATAATAGTATTACCTATTTCTTTTTCCTTAATAATGTATTTTTCTTGGTTATTTGCTTATAATACTCTAATCATTTGGATAGGAACTGCTCTAGCAGGTTATTTAGCGGGAGGTGCACTACCAATTTTAATGGAAGTACCCACATTTTTGTCAAGAATAGAAACAGACCCTATTGAAAACCAACATGTGGGTGGAGCTTCTGGTATGTTGACTTCATTAATGAATTTGGGAGGATTTTTTGGACTTTCCTTTATAGTGATGCCCATCATAATTAGATTTGGTTATTCAGCTGGATTTATGGCTGCTGGTTTACTTTTTGCAATTCAAGCAATATTTGGAGCTAAAATTACTTTCCCGGAAAATATAATTGAAAAGTAGGTATTATTATTTAGATAATTGTAATATTTTTTTATTAATACGATAAATGATATAATATAAAAAACATGATTTAAAAAGGGAGTAATTAAAATGGAGTTTACAGTGGTTGCTTGTAACACTTTAAGAGATGAAATTAATTCTGTTTTGGAGCAGATCAATCATGATTTTAACTTTTATTGGATAGATTCAGGCTTGCATAATTATCCTAATAAATTAAATATTAATATTCAAAAAGTATTAGATGAAATAAAAAACGCAGAAAATATATTATTACTTTTTGGATATTGCGGTAAGGCAATTCAAGGAATTCATTCTAAATATGCAAATATCATTTTCCCAAAAGTAGATGATTGTATATCTTTATTTTTGGGCGGTATCCAAAGGAAATTAGATTTAGAAGCACAAGCTCCTGCTTATTATTTTACAAAAGGTTATCTAGAGAATGAATATAATTTGTGGTTTGAATATAAATACTGTATAAATAAGTATGGAAAAAGCAGAGCTAAAAAATTAATGAAAAGGATGCTGCAAAATTATGAGTATATTAGAGTAATTGACACAAAAGCTTATCAACTTGATAATATAATACCTCAAACTCAAAGAATAGCAAAAGAATTTGATTTAAATCATGAAGTTGTGGAGGGAAGTTTAGAATTAATAAAGAAAGCACTTATGGGAAAATGGGATGATAATTTTATTATTAAAGAAAAAGGATCTAAAATTACTTTGTCCGATATTGGCATTGATCCAAAAATGAACAACTGTATTTATTAGATCAAATCTAAAAGTAAATATTTTTCTTAAATCAGACAAATGTTAATAAATGATAACTTTGTGAGGTTATTAAAAATATTAAAGTTAAGAGAATTGAATTTTGGACTTTAAATATATATCAAAAAAACCGCAAGATTGCGAGCGTAAAATATATTATCATATTAGAGCATAAGTATGGATTTAAGTCCATATGATTAAAGTTCTTCTGAATTTTAGAAAATAAATAGTAAGTTTTATTCTTTAATTTTGATCTTAAAATATATCATTTTTTAAAAATAGTTTCTCTAAGCATATTAATAAAATAATTTGTTATTGTGATTTTTATATTAATTATTTACATATTATAGATGGTGAAAAATAAATACAACTGATAATTTCCAAAATAATTTGCAGTTATTTTGCAGTTTTTCTATATCAATACTAAAAAGCCCTTCTTTGTTGAAGGGCTTTAATCGTTGTTATTTAGATGGTGCCGAAGGCGGGACTTGAACCCGCACGAGTTTGACCCCACCGGATTTTGAATCCGGCGCGTCTGCCAATTCCGCCACTTCGGCACATAAAATATATTAACATATTAATTGTTAAAAAGCAAGTACTTGCTTTTGTTTATAGGCCTTGGGCAGCGGCTTTTGGCAGACTATATTCTTGATTTTCAAAATATTTTTCTAAGAAAATAGAACTTAATACAACCAAAGGTAAAGAAACACCGATTCTAATCATTGTAAATTTCAAACCTAGAATAGAAGCTTCCATAATACTCATAGGAATCATAACTAAGGAAGCAGCTGTTATATAAGTGAAAATTGAACTGTATTTAGCTCCTTTATGGTATAAAGAATTTGCCACGGGAAAAGCTACAAAGGTACCTCCTACAGTTGTAGCAGCTAATAAAATTGAATAAATATATCTTTTCAAACCTGAACTGTTACCAAAGTTTTTTTCAATTGTTTCTCTTTCTACCCAAACATCAAATAAACCAATCAAAATGAATGCAGGTGGTAATATTTTAACCATATCCCTAGCAAATATCATAAAGTTGTCTCCAATTCTTATTCCTAAAGAAAAGTTAAAAAGATATGAAATTGCAATTATTGAAATAAATGCTATAAATAAGATAACATTATTTCTTACTTTATTTTTATTATTACCCTTCTTTTTCATTTATAAAACCTCCCCATATAAAATACCGGTAGCTATGGCTATAATTGCTGCGATTATAAAACTTGCGATATTTCTGACAATAGTTGCTTTTTTACCCATATATTCTTTTTCAACGGGATAAGTTACTACACCAACCATCATTAAAGTAGTTATAAAGGAAGCAATTACCATATAACTTACTCCTTTTTCAAGTAATATGCCTGATAGTGGATAAGCAATAAATCCAGGCATCATGGTAATTGAACCAGTAATTAGTCCAAGAATAATACCTAGCAATGAACCGCTTCCTCCTAAGTAGCGTATAATTAAATCGTCACTTATTAATAAAACAAATGATAGGATTATTAATAATTTTAGATAACCAGGTAATATTTTACTGAATTTTTTCCAGGCAATTTTTAAAGACTTTATAGTCTTTTCTTTACTAAAGTAATATGAAATAGATAAAGATATTATTGAAATAATATATAATGAATACATTGATATACCCCCATATAGTTTGTTTTGAACACATGTTACATTATACCTATGAGGGGTATAAAAAAATGTAAAATGGTTTACATTTTATAAAATAATATATTTTAATTTCCTGAAATCAAGATGAAGATATGGCATATTTATTCAAAATTTGGTATAATAAGACTAAAGATAATAGTATTTATTATTCATAATAAATAATTAATATATTTAACTAAAGAATATTGCTAGAATATTGCTAAGTCCAATTATAAGATAAAGTCATATTATTGATCCTGGGGTAGATAATTAAGGAATAAACTATTAGGGTAGTTAATTAGCAGAAGTATAATAATGAAATTGATAAATAAATATAATAATATATAAAGGAGTTAGTAAAGTTATAAAGAATTAGATATATCCTAGTGTTTATTTTAAGTCTGAAAGGTGGGTTTATTATGAAGAAACATGTCCCCACAAAATATGATGATTTAATTAAAATTTATGGGCTGGGTAGATTTCTTATTAAATGTAATAATATAGAAAAGACAGTTGATGAATGGACATCAGAAAAAGCATTAAAAATGTTTAAATATTTTATATTAAACAGGAATAAAGAAATTTATAATGAAGAATTAATTGAGGTATTTTGGCCTGAAATTGATCCTGAAACTGGTAAAAAAAGATTATACAATACAATTTATTTATTACGAAAAAATATTGGTATAAAGGATATTGTTTTAAATAAAACTTCCAGTTATAAATTCAATAACAAATATTCTTGCTGGACGGATTGGGAGCAATTTAATAAAATTTATAGTGACCTAAATAATAATTTAAATTTAAATAAACTTAAAAAAGCTCTTGATTTATATAGAGGCGATTTATTTCCGGGGTTAAGATATGAAGATTGGGTTGAAGATATAAGAACTAATTTAAAAGAAAAGTATTTAGAAATAATTTATCAATTGAGCAAAAGATTATATGAAAAAGGTGTATTTATAGAGGCCTTAATATATTTAAAAAAAGGAATTAGTGAAGAGATCTATAGAGAAGATTATTATGATCTAGCAATGAAAATTTTAGCTGAAACAGGAAGGGCACATGAGGCTTTAACAGTATTTGAGAAATATTTGAAATTAATTAAAAATGATTTAGATATAGAACCAGGTATAGATATAGTAAATACTTATAGAAAAATAAAAAATTGTGAGTTAATTCAAAAACAAAACTTTAAAGAAGATTTAGAAAAAGGCGCATTAAGATGTGATAGGAATGTTTTTAATAAAATATTTGAATTAGAAAACAGACAAGTAAAAAGAACTAATAAGAATTTTACTTATTTAGAAATTGATTTTTCGAGTGTTAATATGGATAATACTTTTGATATGATATGTGAAGAAATTGGTGAACTTTTTAGATCAGGTGATGTAATTTGTTGTCATAATAAAATAATATATGTATTATTACATAATATGAATGTAGAAAAGACGAATTATATTTTAAATAGGATTTTTGAATTTATTAAACAAAAGGATATAAAGAAAAAGCCAAAGTTTGATTTTAAAGAAATTACAGGCGAATAATTTTTTAAAGAGGCCCCCTCATTAGAGGGGGCTTTTTGTATGGTGTGCTTAATAATTTAAAAATCTAGTAGGAGGGGATTGAAATCATATTCCTGCTATTTTCGTGGTATAAGAATATGATACCCAACAATGATTGGTATATACTGAGAAAGAAAATATGAAGAGATTTAGGCAGGGTTTGACCAAAAAGTTATGTGAACTAAAGGCAGCATTTTGTTATTGGACAAAGGACAAAAAAGGCTGCAAATAAGAAAAAAATATACGTATAGTTTAACAAGTGATCTTAGCTGATAGGCTGGTCCTAATCTATAGTATTTTTGGAGAAATTTTAGAAACATTATAAAGAAAAAATATAGTATTAGATGGTATATTGTATATAAAGAAAAAATCAGCTCAGGTGGTGAAGATAATGGAAAAAAACACGGGAGCTTTTATATGTGATGAGAATGCTTTTAATAGAATATTGAGTTTAGAGAAAAGAAGGGGAGATAAATTCATATTCATGGTTATTTCTTTCGATAATTTGTTAGAAGAAACTTTGTTAGAAGAAATTTTTGAAGAACTTGTGATTTTATTAAGAACTAAAGATGTTGTTACGAAAAGTGGAAAACAAATATTTTTATTATTAAATAATGCCAATTTAATTTATGGTGAGGATATAGTTAGGCGTTTAAATAATTTATTTGATGATGAATATCCTGAAATAAAACCAATTTTTACCCTGAAAAATTTTTAAATTGTAGATATTTTAGAAATGTTTTAGAGATTTTTTAAAAATTCAATATAAAAGTAGATGTTAATATATATAATGCAACTTCAATAAATGAATCTAAGTGTATGAGTCGAATAATATAAGTTAATTTTAGAGGTTTAGATTGGAGTGATCAAAGTGCAAATATCGAATAAAATAATTTTAATAGGTATTATTTTATTAATATTCATTTCTATAAACATACATACATTTGCTTTTGAATTAGATTTTGGCAATATAACTGCAAAAGAAGAAATAGAAAAGGAAGAGTATCTTTTATTAAATTACAACGTAGAAATATTAGAACTTTGGATTGAAAATGAACTTAAGAATGAAAAAGGGGATACAATTTCCTTAAAAAGGATTAATTTAGTTACCAGAGATAAACTACTTTCTTTTGCAAATAATAAAATAATAATTAACAAAAAAAAATTAATGAAAGAAAATATGAATGTTATTTTATCTATTAAAATCAAGATTTCCCCTTCTGATCATCCCGGCTTATATAAAACTAATATGTATATAAAGAAAGATAATAGTGTAGAAACAATCCCTATAAAAGTCAAAATAAATCCTTGGGTAAATTTAAAAAACTTAGGTGTTCCAAAGATAAAGCAAGTAAGATATGATAGTAACTATTTATATAGTTCAGGTGAAAATATACTGCAAATATCATCGAATACTAATTGGATTTTATATATGAAAAAAAGAGAAAAAAAGACTGAGTTGAAATTAAAATTTATGACAAAACCTCAATCAAAAGATTTAATACAGGTAATAACTAATGAATATTTCAATATTAATAAAGAAGCAAAAGTAGTTATGAAAGGTAAAAAGACCACTAATCAAGATAATATTTGGTTGTCGACACCTTATAATTTAATAATTGAAAATTATAAAGAATTGCCAGCTGGCTTTACAAAAATACCTATACTTTTCGATTTAAAGATAGATGAAAAAATGAACTTTTGAAAGAAACAATAAGAAATATTTCGGTTATTAATTAATAACCGAAATTTATATAAATAAAATGTCAAGGGGGTATTAATGATGAAGAAGTTACTTATTTTTACTTTGTCTCTAGTTTTAGTTTTTAGTTTTGGAATTTTAGCAAGTGGTAATGGAAATAACGGGTCTGAAGAGGTTACTTGTGATCAGGTAGGATTAGATTATTGGGACGTACATATGTTCAATTATGGTAATGATAGTGGACTTGATGGTGGAACTGATGAAGGAGATTTTCATTCTGAAACATTTTCAAATAAGGATGGAGACCCACCTTGTGAGTACACAATTTTGAATGGTTTTGATGAGAAAGATAAACATTTGGGTATAGAAAATAGAGCTGGAAATTATTCATTTGCAGGCAATGTTGACCAAGAAGTTGCTGTGAGTCTTGAAGTAATAGCAAACATACCTTGTTATTTAGGGATGACCTTAACAGGTAATTTAGGAAAAGCTATTGGCACTTCAGTTGGAACAGCCTCAGGTACAATAGACTTAACTACAGAAGAAGACATTATAATGCTATTTGATGATGAAGTGGGAGGATTTGTAGGTGACGATTGGGTATCATTAGGCCATATGGGACATCCTGATCCTAGTGATGGACAATATTACTACCTAAGATCTTGTGATATGTTTAGAGTAGATTTAGTTGCCAATACAGCTTATAAGTACAGTGTGATATTAACAGAAAAACTTGAAAATAGTAATAGTGATGTTCTACCCATGGATATGAGGTACTCATGGAACGATGGATCAAGTTGGGGACAATATAATGGCTTTGATGAAGTTGATGAAGAAAGAGCCTGGAATATAAATAGTAATTTTAATAGAACAGTATACCATGACTTTAGAGTACCCTATACTAATCAACCAACTGGTCAATATGAAGGAGAAATAACATTTAAAGCTGTTACTCTATAATTACAGTATAAACAAGATATAAAAAATCAAGGGGGCTGATGTATACTCATCAGCCCTTTTTACTCTTTTATAAAGGATTAATCATATAAAATGTCTAATTATAAAGTATATTGATGGAGGTGAAGTTAAAATGAAAAAATATTATATTTTTTTAATGATCATAATATTAGTTGTAATTTCTTTAAATACTCAGGCTACTGTTAAAGTAGAGCCTTCAAAAATAATACTATATGGAGAACCTGGCTCGAGAGCAACCGGTACAATCAATGTATATAATCCTACAGAAGTGGAAACTGAAGTTTGGGCTATACTGCAAGACTGGAATTTGGATGAAAATGAGTCCCTTTTAACTTTTAAGGCAGGAGAAACTGAAGTTACCCTTGATGGTTTGATCAAATTTAACCCAAGACATTTTAAAATAAAACCCGGGGAGTTACAAGTAGTTAGGTTTACAATTAAAGTACCTGAAAACATAAAAAAAGAAAGAAGAGGTATTGTTTTCTTTGAAGAAAAAACTGAGATGATTGAAGATAAGACCGGGGCAAGAGTAGTTACTCAAATAGGAACTACTATTTATTTCATGCCTTCAAATGCAGTATCAAAGTTTGGTATTCCTTTTGCTGAAGTTCATATAGCTGAAAATGAGGAAGATGAAAATGTTGGATTGGTATTAGCAGAAAACGCAGGAGATGTTCACATAAGATATAAGTTAAGTTATAAAATTATTAAGGAGAATGGTGCTTTAATAACAGAAGGTGAATTAGCTGAAAAGTTGATACTTCCTCACAAAAGACAGGGTATTGGATTTCCTTTCGAAAAAGATTTAGAACCAGGTAAATATAAATTATTACTATCAGTAAGTTTTAAAAATAGTGATATAATAACAGAACTCTCGGTCCCTTTTGAGATTAAAAAGTAGGTGAAAAAATTGTTTTTATTAAAAAAATATAATATAGAATTGATTATTACACTTGTTATTATATTTATTTTTTCAATTATGATTTTTGCTCAAGATTTTGAAGAAAGCAATTTAGATTCTAATATAGTTTTATTAGAAATAAGGGTAGGTGATGAAGTAAAAGAGAGCGATACTTTTTTTGAAATCCTTGTTTTTTCTGAAAAAGACTATTATTTGATACCTGTTAATCTTATTTCTTCCTATCTAGATATCAATATTAATTATAATAGGGAGAATAATATTTTAACAGTTGTGAATCCAGAAAATAATAAAGAAGTAAAAATCGACTTACAAGCTCAGAGATATTTAAATTATGAGGAATGGTCTTTAGAACCTCCCATAATTTTTGAAGGTTATTTTTATATTTCTCCTTTAGTTATAGAATATTTATATAATATTAATTTCAATTGGAACTCTTCATATCAGTTGTTAACTTTGAGTGGGGATTATTTTAAAAGTGAAGAAGAAAAAAAAGATGAAAAAATTGAAGATACTAAATCAGATAAAAGCAAAAAAGAATATGATATAAAAGCTAAGAGGTTTTCATTAAGTTCAATACATTATATGTTAAGATTGAATTATCATAGTAATTACTTTGGTGGTGAACTAATTGAGCTTAATGAAATTTTGAAAACTCACAGTAGATTTTTTGATTGGGCTTTTTCAATAGAGGGAAAAGGTAAGAAAAATTTAATAAATGGAAATTCCAATTTTGAATTATCAAAGTTTATTGGGGAATATAGAGAAAATGATAGATTAATAATTATAGGTGATTATGGGATTGATTATCCCAAAACAATAGGGGAGAACAGTATAATAGGTATTTATTATAAGTATCCTGAAAGATCTTTAAGCGACGTTTTTGCTTATACTTCAGTAAAAGGAAAGGCACAAACTGGGTCAAAAATTTCATTGTTTTTAAACGAAAGAAAATATAAAGAAATAACTTTAGAAGAAAATGACACATATAATTTTGAGAATATACCATTAAAAATTAATAGATTAAATAATATTAAAGTAGTAATAATAGACTCAGAAGGTAAAGAAACAATTTTGGAAAAAAATATTGTAGGTAGTACAAGAATTTTGCCAAAGGATGTAGAAGAAAAAGAATTTAGTATGGGTTTATATAAAAGTGATAATGATGATACTTGGGAAGGAAGCATGTTAGGTTTAAAATATAAAAATTCTCCTTCGAATAGTTTTAACTATGATATTGAAACAGTTATTAATAAACAAAATGATGACAATCAAGTTAATTATCTATTAGCACCTTCCATAGCATTTATGCTAAATGATAATAAAGTAATAACTGTTGATTGGTATTTAACTGAAAATGAAGAATTTAATTATGGCGGAGAGGTTAATGCAATATATTCATGGTTTAAAGGCTATATTAAATTAATTTATTCTTATATACCAGTACAAATAAGTGATTCTTTTCAAAAAGAAGAAGGTACATATAATGGAATTATAGGTGTTTGGGATTTTTCTAAAAATTGGGATATACTTGCAGGTATAAATTATAGGGAGACTTTAATACCCGGTAATGTATATGAAAAAAAAAGTATTAATGTAAGTTTTTTATACGATGATGAAATATATAACCATTCTGCAATTAATCTAAGTTATGAAGAAATAGTTACTTTATATGAAAGCAGTTTAAATAATAATAAAATAATTGGTACCAACAAAAGATATGGTGCTAATTATGTAAATGATATTTACAAAGATAATTACCGATTTAAATTTAAGTCCAGTATATATGATAATAACATTGAATTTAAAAATAATATTTTGAACAAATATCAAGATATAATAATTGAAAACATGATTAATAAAAAGATAGGAGAAACAATTTGGATAAAAAATGATTTTGAAGGTAATTCACAAATTTTTGACTCTGATTTTTATAATAGTGAAGTAATTAATAACACCGAACTGGAATTTAATATAAATAATAATAATATGATTTCTATATTTGGAGAATATAATAAAAGTGAAGTTGAAGATAATCAAAATTATGTTTATGGAGTGAAATATAAACATTACTTTAATAATGCAATCTTTCTTAACTTAGGTAGTAGTTATAATAATACATCTAGTAATCTAGATTATCAAAGATATTTTTTGAGGTTTAATTATAGGATCAATGCTGATAGTAATATAAATCTTTATTATAATCAAATTTCATATGTGGAACCGGAGTTTATAGACCAAAAAGCATACGAAATTGAATATTCAAAAATATTTCCTTCTGAAAGAGCTTTAAATATATTATTAGGAAAAGAGTTAGATGGGATATTTAATGAAAGTTCTGATTATTATATAACCGTTTCTTTATCACATGCTTTAAATTTCAGTGGTAATAAGATATTAAACCAACGTTATAATGAATTTGGTCATAAGTCTTTAGTAACTGGTATAGTTTATTTAGATGAAAATAATAATAAAAAATTTGATAAAAATGAGAAAAAACTTCCTGATATTAAAATGCGGCTTGATGGAATAACAACTTTAACAGATATAAATGGATTATATAAATTAGTAGTTAATTTTCCCGGAATATATAATTTGAATTTTGATTATAATTCTTTAGATACTGACTATACTCCAATTACTACCGAAAAGAAAGTAAAAATTGATAAAAACAGTAATGTCTATTATAATTTTGGTCTAACAATGAATGGAACAATATCTGGTCAGGTTTATAAAGATGAGAATGCAAACGGAAAATTAGATGAAAACGAAGAACCTTTGCAATGGGTAGGAGTAAAATTAAATGAGAAAAAGACAACTTATACTAATAAAGATGGAAAGTACTATTTTGAAAATGTACCCTTGGGGCAGCATATAATTACATTTGTTAAAGAATCTTTACCATCATCAATGAAAATAAGCAATGAAGATAAGATAATAATAGATATCAAAGAAAATAAATTAGATGTAAAAGACATAAATGTTCCATTAGTATATTCTTTTTAAGAATAATCATTATTTTAAAGTAATAAATCCTAATATAAAATTATGGTAGTGTAAAAAGTTCTATGAAAAAGAGCTCAAATTAGAGAAAAAACAAAATTACAGGAAGAAAATTTACTAGATATAGACAGCCCCTTGACAAACACCAGATAAAATGGTTTTTTAAGGTC
>Ga0102938_10000026_pt1 | contig 71520 bp, 53 predicted proteins | sample SalPonR2_B_D2_MG_FD_84516 | JGI IMG/M metagenome (GOLD analysis project Ga0102938, IMG submission 84516) | Salt pond soil microbial communities from South San Francisco under conditions of wetland restoration - Salt Pond MetaG R2_B_D2_MG | ecosystem: Environmental > Aquatic > Marine >...
AGCAGAAGAAGAAGCTCCAGCAGAAGAAGAAGCACCGCCAGCCGAGGAAGCTCCAGCAGAAGAAGAAGCTCCAGCAGAAGAAGAAGCTCCAGCAGAAGAAGAAGCTCCGGCAGCCGAGGTGACTCCGACGGACATGCCTTCGGTGGGTGTGCTGGCTCCGAGCGATTCGGATGCAGCGATGACCGAGGAATTTTCGGCGACGATCCAGCTCAGCGTTGAAGAGGACGCAAACGCGGAGACGGCGAAGTTGAACGGTGCCGTACTGCAAGAATTGATTTATAAGGCGGCCGAAAAGATCGGTGTGACGCTTGGTGAAACGGCGGTATCGGTTCGTCCCGCGGATTCCGACGTGGAAGACTGGACCCCTGATTCGGCGCTGACCTTTAGCGCTTGGGAAATCAACCTCCGAACCGATCGCGAAACCGGCATGCTGGTGACACAGCAACTGAAGGAGTCGCTCAGCAGTGACCCGATCTGGATTTCCAGTAGCAGCATCGGCAAGCGTGTCGCCGGTGACATGGTCAATCGTGCCGCGGGTGCGTTATTCGCCAGCTTGCTGTGCATTATCGGCTACATCTGGTTCCGCTTCCAACGCGTGATGTATGGCCTCGCCGCCGTGGCCGCTTTGATCCACGACGTGCTGATTACCTTGGGTGCGATCGCGGTCAGTGCTTACGTCGCCAATGCCTTGGGTTTCTTGTTGATCGACGAGTTCAAGATCAGCTTGACCGTGGTGGCGGCATTGCTGACGATCATCGGTTATTCGTTAAACGATACGATCGTCGTCTTCGACCGCATCCGCGAAACCAAAGGCAAGAGCCCTCGGTTGACCGAAGAGATGGTGAATTCGAGCATCAGCATGACGCTCAGCCGGACCTTGCTGACATCGTTGACAACACTGTTCGTCGTTGCTGTGCTGTATGCCTTTGGGGGCGAGGGGATCCATGCCTTCGCGTTCGCTTTGGTGATCGGCGTGATGGTCGGTACCTACAGTTCGATCTTCGTCGCCAGCCCGTTGTTGTTGTGGATGATCCAACGCAGCCAACCCGAAGCACGGACGTAATGTTGACATGCTAAAGGATCGGCTGTTTTCCTCAGCGATCCTGTTATCGCTGGTCGGCTTGCTGCTGTGGCTGGATGCACGTTTCCCGCCACTGGGCGTGCATGGGTTGTGGCTGGTGCCGCTGCTGCTGTTGCTGGCAGTCGGCACGGCCAATGACATGGTCCGGTTATTTCAAGGCGCGAACCGCCTAGTTAACAAACCTGCCACGCTTGTTGCCACGGCATTGATCCCGCTAGCCGCTTGCATTCCCTACGGATGGGAACTGGCTTCGCAAACCTATCCGGCCGATTGCCCTGTTGGTCGCGTGGGTTGGATGGCGATTGGCGCGGTATTGGCCATCGGTTGTCTGTTGCTGGTCGAGATGTCGCAGTACGGCCGAGGTCCCGCGGGAGCTACCGAACGGCTCCAGGCTGGCGTGTTTGTGGCCGCCTACGTCGGGATCCCCATGTCCTTGCTGGTAGCGGTCAGGAATCTCGAGGGTGCCAATCCCAACTGGGGCCTAGCGGCGTTGATCTCGTTGATTGCGGTGACGAAATCGAGTGATGCGGGCGCGTACTTCACGGGTCAGTTATTGGGCCGGCACAAACTGATTCCAAGACTCAGTCCAGGTAAGACCTGGGAAGGCTCGATCGGAGGCGTCTGCTTCTCGGTCGCCGTCGCTTATGGATGTGTCCATTGGCTCTTTCCCGCTTTAACCGAAACCGCGACCACCCCTCCTCCTTGGTGGGGGCCCCTGATTTTTGGCATCGCCTGTGCATTATCGGGAATGTTGGGAGATTTGGCCGAATCGTTGATAAAACGCGATACGGGTGCGAAAGATAGTGGGTCGATGCTGCCTGGATTGGGCGGGGTGTGGGATGTAACGGATTCGCTGATTGCAGCGTCAGCCCCCGGCTTTTTGTGCTTGGCAGGAGGCTTGGCAGGATCGTAGCTTGTCGTTCGTGAAGCACCCTATAATGAAGAGCACCACCCAGACTGTCTTTTTGACTGCATAGGTTTATGACAGAAGCGACCCTTCCAGGGACTCAACCCGACGAGCTGCTGAACATTTTTGGTCCGCGTGACCAAAATCTACGCATGCTGAGGCGGATGTTCGACGTAGCCATTACGCAGCGTGATGGGCGAATTCGCATCACCGGAGCGGCCGATAATGTCAAGCAGGCGACGCGTGTTCTGGAGCAGCTGCGCAGTTTGGCGCAGCGGCGAGGGGCGCTATCGATCGAAGATGTCGAAGCGGTCGCTAGTGGGGAACCGGCTCCGGCGGTCACCGAACCGGTGGTTCCCGGCGAAGGCCGATTGCCCAAGAAGCGGGCGATAATGGGGGGGGTCGATATTCAACAAGCCGGTCGCCAAGTAAAGCCACGCACCCCCGGACAAGCGGCTTATATCGAAGCGATTCGCAAATACGATCTGACATTCTGCATCGGCCCCGCCGGAACGGGAAAAACGTTCCTGGCCGTGGCGACGGCCGTCGAAGCATTGAAGAGTCAGCAAGTTCGCAAAATCGTGTTGGTTCGCCCGGCAGTCGAAGCTGGCGAGAGCCTCGGATTTTTGCCCGGCGATTTACGCGCCAAACTAAATCCCTATCTGCGACCGCTGCTGGATGCGTTAAGTGAGATGATCGACTACGATCAGACGCGAAACTTAATGGAATTGGATGTGATCGAAGTCATCCCGTTGGCCTATATGCGGGGACGGACGTTAAACGAAGCATTCATCATTTTGGACGAAGCCCAAAACACGACCGTGGCGCAGATGAAAATGTTTCTCACACGGATGGGCGAAGGCAGCCGCATGGTAGTGTCCGGTGACATTACGCAACTCGATTTGCCACGTGGGGTAACCAGCGGCTTATCCGATGCGTTAGACCGACTCTCGTCGATTCGCGACATCGGTGTGGTTCGGCTAGGAACCTCCGATATCGTGCGTCATCAACTGGTTCAGAAAATCGTCAATGCGTACGAGGAACAAGAGAGCGGTAGTTAGCGGTTACCCGCGATCGTTCGTCTGCCATGAGCGGCAACCCATCCAAACGCACGCGGTCTGAACGCGCTCAGTCGTTAGGCACACAGCCGCCTCGCCTGCGAAAAATGTTGCAGGAATTTTCCGAAGTCGGTGTGATGACGCGGTTGGCGCTCGCTACGGGTGCGGCGGTACTGATGTTGCTGGCTTGCCAAACCTGGAAGCCACCGTTCTCCTACCGCACCGGTTTTATTCCGCCGCGCGACATCGTCGCGCGGATCGATTTTGAAGTTCCCGATATTGCGGGGACGCAGGTCGCTCAAGCCCGCAGGCGCTCGGAGGTGGTGACCTACTACAGCAACGATCCGAAACCGCTGAATCAGTTGCGTGAGAACCTAAAAAACCAGCTGTTTGTCATCCTCGACGCGCCTTCGCATGAGCAGATGACGTCTGAGCAACGAAAGGTTTTCGCGGACTTTTGGATTGGCGACGAAAGGTCTCCCGAGGAAGCCGGACCCGCCGCTCAGTTTGCCGCACTGAAGAGCACTCTAGCGGTCGATAGCTCTCTCTCGGAACTCGACGCGGCGGCCAAAATGGCGATGGGTGACATGTACACCAATGGCTTGCTGAACGTACCGAGCCACGACATCGACAAAGGCAATCAGCGGGTGATCTACGTCTATCCCGTGGAACAACCCAGCGAAGCTCGCCAAGTGGAAATTTCGACCGTCCGTGTTGTGCAAGCGCGAGACGAACTGGCGTCGATGTTAACCGACCAGTTTCGGCAACGGTTCGGAGACCAGCCCTACGAAGCGGCCGCCAAAATGATCAATCATTGGTTGCTCAGCCGCCTGCCCGAGACGCTCACCTATGATGAGAAGCGGAGCGAGCAGGCACGAGTCGAAGCAGCACGGGAAGTCGGCACCGTGATGATGCCTTATCGCAGCGGTGTGACTCCCATCGCGGAGGCCGGGCGGCCGATCGACACCGTTCAACTGGAATTACTGCGCACCGAGTGGAACGTCCTGACGGATCGCATGGCATGGTCGGATCGCGTCCTGCGTGTGCTGGCCTATGCCGGCATGATCATCGCCATTTATCTGCTGTGTGGTTCCTATATCTACTTCGTCGATAACCGGGAACTACTGACCGAGCCGTACAAGCTGGCGCTGTTGCTGGGGTTTATGGTCCTGACGGTGGCGTTGTGTCACTGGACGGCGCGCGAACAATGGCAGGCTGCCACGATCCCGTTAGTGATCGCCTCCATTACCACGACGGTGGTCTATGGCCGTGAATTGGCCTTGCTGCTGATGGCTTCGGTCTGTCTGGCGGTCACCCTCTTCAACGGCAGTGATTTGGCGGAACTGGTCACGATGGCGGCGGCTGCGACAAGTTGCATTCTGTTACTCGGGCGACTTCGCAGTCGCACACGGTTGCTGTACCTGGGCGCCACCGTCGCGGCGATCGTGGCGGCGACCGTCGTCGGTGTCGGAATCGTCACTGGCCAGTCGCTCTCGGCCGGCAGCGCTGGCGCAGGGCAAGAAGCGTTGATTCGCGCTTCGTACTTAAACGATTTACTGCAGATGCTGTTTCACGAAGCGGTCTGGGTGGGCGGGTGCGTAATCGTATCGTGTCTGGCGATGACCGGCTTACTGCCCGCGGTCGAACGCATTTTTGGCGTCCAAACCGATCTCAGTTTGTTGGAACTAGGGGACGCTGGGCATCCGCTGCTGCGACAATTGGCACAGCGTGCGCCGGGCACTTACAACCACTCCATCAACGTGGCCTCGATCGGCGAAGCGGCGGCCGATGCCATCGGTGCCAATGGCCTGTTGGTTCGTGTCGGCGCCTACTTCCACGACATCGGGAAGATGTTCAAGCCGAACTATTTCATCGAAAACCAAGGACAAGGTCCCAATCAACATGACTCGTTGCAGCCCGCGATGAGCACGCTGGTGATCATCGCGCACGTGAAAGACGGCGCCGACTTGGCGCGCACCCATCACCTGCCCGAGTCAATTATCGATTTTATCTTGCAACACCACGGCACCACGTTGGTAGAGTATTTTTACCGCGAAGCTGCCAAACGCAGCGAAGAAGATCCCAATGGTGAAGAGGTTTCGGACAAAGACTTTCGTTACCCTGGGCCCAAACCGCAGACTTTGGAAGCGGCCGTGATGATGCTGGCTGATACGGTCGAAAGTGCCAGTCGTACGCTGGTCGATCCCACTCCCGCGCGCATCAAAAGCTTAGTCGATGCGATTGCGATGAAGAAACTAAGCGATGGCCAATTTGATGAATGTGGCTTAACGCTGATGCAACTCGATCGCATCAAGCTGAGCCTGGTGAAGTCGCTGACGGCTATCTATCACGCACGTGTTAAGTATCCCGGACAACAGTCTGCCTAACGTGAACGATTTGTCCCCCGACCGCTTGCTTGTCGAAATCAACGACTCCACTGAACTGCCGGAGTCCCTGCGAAAACAAATCGTGGTCGCCGTCCGCGCCGCGGCTCGGTTCCGCGGGATCCTCGAGGGCGAAATCGGTGTCGCCGTGGTCGATGACGCGGCCATCGAAGTGATTAACCGGCAACATCTCGATCACGACTACCCCACGGATGTCATCAGTTTCGGCTACGGACTGCGGGAGAATCATGGTGCAGGGGAATTGATCGTCAGCCGAGAAACGGCCGAGCGCGAAGCCCACCGGTTGGGTTGGACTCTGGAAAGCGAATTGCTGCTGTACGTTATCCATGGCACGCTGCACATTTGCGGTTTGGAGGACACCACGCGCGAAGATCGTCAGATCATGCGGCACGCCGAACAGACGGTGCTGGCGGAATTAGGAATTGAAAACGCCCAGCGGTTCAGCCCCGACAGTGGCGATCCAGCTTCCTCTCAGGGCTGCCAACAATGACGCCAATCTTTCTCATTTTGTCGTTCATCGGTTTTCTCGCCGGTGCCACCGGAGGACTGGGAGCCGAGTTGCTGGACCGCTTTGCCGGCCGCTCGCTGGAAGCGTACTGCCGGTTGCGACAACGCCGAGAACGGTTCGGAGCGGTGCTGGATAACTATGAAGAGGCGATGCACGCCGCGGAGTATTTTCGTGTCATTGGCACCGTGACGTTCCTGATTTGTGGAACGTCGGCAATGTTTTCTGGCGAATCCGATCCGAGCAACACGCAACTGGTGGCCTGGGCCGTTAGCGCCGGCGGGCTGATGATGTTTACCCATCTGTGGTTTCCTGGGGCGGTCACTCGGTTTGCCTCTTCGCCGTTGCTGTTTCATACCTGGCCCTTCTGGATGTTTTTGTCGATCGCAATGCGTCCCTTTTCGGCCCCCGAAGTTTTGCTCTCCCTGGTCACGCGCCGGCTGACGGGAACCCAAGAGAACGAATACGAAGAGGAAGAGCAACTCGAAGATGAAATCCGCACCATGGTGGCCGCGGGAACCCGCGAAGGCTACTTCGGTCCCGGGATTCGTGAAATGATTCAGGGGGTGATGGACCTGGATGACGACACGGTCGGACACATCATGACGCCACGCAGCGAAGTCGACGCGGTCGAACTCAACACTCCGTGGCCCGAAGTGCTACGGTTTGTCGCCGACTGCAATCGGACGCGCATGCCGGTCTATGACGGGACGCTCGATAAAATCGTCGGCGTGCTGTATGCCAAAGACCTCATGGAACAATTGATCGAAGACGGCAAACCCAAAGCCCCACTGCAGGAATTGCTGCGAAATGCGTGGAGCGTGCCGGCTGACCGCACGGTCGAACAATTGCTCCGCGAATTCCTGCACAGTCGCAGCCATATGGCGATCGTGGTCGACGAATTCCACCAAACGGTCGGCGTGGTCACGATCGAGGACGTGCTGGAGGAGATCGTCGGAGAGATCGTGGACGAATCGGATGAGCAAGAAGAGTCCGGCGTGCTGGTGATCGACAACGAAACGGCCGAGGCCGACGGTCGGGTGATGGTGGACGACCTGAATGAGTTGCTTGGTTGGGAATTACCCGAAAGCGAAGACTACGAAACGATCGCCGGCTATATCCTGCATCACACCGGCGGGATTCCCGAAGATGGCGAGCAACTGGAAATTGGCCCGTTACTAGTCGAGATCATCAAAGCGACCAACCGCCAAATCGAACGCGTGCGTCTGATCCATCAACCGCACCGCCGGCGCGAAGCGGTCTAGCAACTGCCGAGATGAAACCAAACCGCACTAACGAGCAGGTTGGGGCGGAGTGGGACGGCGCAGCAAGACTAACGTCTCCGGTTTAAAAACGCTGCGATGAAAAGGGGGGATCGTAGCCTCTACGTTTGAAAAGACGACGACCGGAGCCGCATCAAACCGCGACAAGTCCTCGTACGCGACCACTTGCCCCGCCATCGTGGTGAACTGAAAACGGTTTGGTGCGAGCAGCGCTGTTCGCATCTCCGTCACTTGCCTAGTTACCGGCACCACACGGGTCCGCGTTTCAGTCCGGGTTTTGGTCACGACGGTTTCGCGGCCGTCATTGGTAACAACCGTTTCGGAGTAAGGAACCTCCACCGTGTAAGTTTGTTCCACTTCCTCCGTAACCGGGATACTAACGGCGTAGAGCAATTGAGTGGTGTCGTTTTCGGCGATTAAACGACCAAAAAAGAACTCACTGGTGCTGGGGATTTCTTGCCCCTGTGCCGAGCTGACCAAAACCCCGCACAGTCCAATCGCAACAAGCAATAAACAACGCATTTCCAACTCCTGTGGATGGCTGATTTTGTAAACGATCCTATCCGATCCAAAGCCGAGATTCTAAAGGACCCGGCGGCCTGAAGCCATCAACCAGAGGGGTGCGAATGTTTTTTATTTTGGAACTCAATAGGAGTCCTAAGACCGACCGTCGCGTCACCAGTGGTGAATGAAAGCTATGCTTCCAAACGCCTACTTTCGCGCCGTCTTTCATTGCAATGGATTCCTCCGATGCCTGTCCAGCAACCACTAATCGATACGACCCGACTGTGCCGCATGCGCAGTGGCCGCATTATCGTGGATGCCGGGCAGTTGGTTTCGATAACGCGCCTTTGGCTTCCTGCCCAGGTCTCGGTGGCCCGCGTCTGGTGGGACAGCTATTTCTCGCCTGGTCAAGCCGATCGATGTGTGCTCGATTTCCATCAGCCTTGGGGCTCTCCTGGTTTCCTGACCTTGGACTACGTTCGCAGCGGTCCGCAGACGAGTTTCGCAAGCTTTCGCCGCGCCGTGATGACGCTTGATGAGGTCGCTCGGATCCGCGGCAGCCTCGCCATCGTGGCGCACATCAGCACTCGTTCCATCAGCGACCGGTTGCTCAAACGCTGGGGCTGGGAACAACATTGCCTGCACTGGAAAGGGCGGCACTGGATCAAACGCTTTTACGGTGGGTATCCTACCCCGTCGACGCCACTGGGAACCTCGCGAAACAGTACCTATCCGTCCCCTTCGTTGACCTGACCCAGTCACCGATCTGTCCAGCCACATCGGCTTTCTAGTTCGACGCCTAGCCCATCGTTCGACGCCTAGCCCATCGTTCGACGCCTAGCCCATCGTTCGGCGGTCGAGCGATGGGTCCCGCAACCGTTTGATGGAATCGGTTATACTCGTTTGTCTCCCCAAGAGAACGAAAACCGCTTCTTTGTCATGCTTTCGAGAACCGCGATGCGATCCACGCCATTGGGCTGTGCTGTAGTGACTTTTTTGGTAGTACAGATTGCTGTACAGATATCTGTCACTGTCTCGGCCGCAGAGTCGACTCCAAGACCCCAACTGCAAATCATCAACGGCGGCGATGTTGCTGTCGACCTGTTTTGGCTGAACGATGACGGCGACCGCGTGCCCAATGGGCGTTTGGCCGCCGGAGAAGACAAGGTGATCCGCACGACGCTGGGCCATCGTTTCGAAATCGCGAACCTCGATGGCGAAACGCTCGCCACGGTGACCAGTAAAGTATTAGTGCAAGGCTTCCGCTGGGATCCTGACGGTCGCGACGGCGTGCCACCGTTTTACACCCAGCAGGCCAGCGCTGGCGGGTTTCCCGTTGTCGCATCGGCGACCGTCAATCCCTATGCGCTACGGGAAGCGACTTACTTGATCAATCAGATGCTGGCCCAACGCGATGACTTGCGGCAAGCGTTGATCGACAGCGGAGCTCGGATGTGCATCATCGCTTACAACGAGTTCACCACCGACTTGCCTGAGTTCGCTCCGCTGGCACGCTCTTCGGTGCGCGGTTTTCCGCAACTTGATCCAAAGGATTATTGGGACGCGCGGGCGCGCGGCACCGGTGGCAGCACAACCGATCCGTTTTGTTCCTGCGGTGAAGAAAATTTGTTGGCTTATCCAGGCGATCCTTACGCCGCGGAATGTATTTTGATCCACGAGTTCGCGCATTGCATTCACCTTCGCGGAATGTCGAATCTCGATCCGCAGTTTGACGCTCGGCTAAAACGCACCTACCAACAAGCGATGCAGCGGGGGCTGTGGAAAGGCAAATACGCGAGCGTGAACCACCACGAGTATTTTGCCGAAGGGGTGCAATCGTGGTTTGACGACAACCGCGAAGACGACCACGACCACAACCACGTCAACACGCGGGCAGAACTGTTGGCCTACGATCCCGGCTTGGCGGCGATCTGTCGCGAAGTCTTCGGGGAGACGGCCATCCGATACACCAAGCCGACGCAACGCCTGGAAGCCGATTCGATTCCAGGGCAGACCAATCACCTGCTCGGCTACGATCCCGCCGCGGCGCCGCGGTTTGCGTGGCCGCGGCGACTGCAACAGGCGAAGCAGGTGATTCAGCAACAGGCACGGCAACGCGAAGCCGACGCCGCTACTCACAAAGTGCGTGACTTGCTCGGTTGGAAACTATCGATTCACAAGGCTCTGCTAACCGAAGATCAGCGAAAGATGACCGAGCGTGCGATCGAATTGTTGACCGTCCAGTTAGAGGAGATTGTCGAACAGGTACCGCCAGCCGCGGTGGTCGAACTTCGAAAAGTGCCACTGTGGTTTTCACCTGAGTATCCGGGCACCCAACCACGAGCAGAATACCATCCCGGCGCGGGCTGGCTTCGAGATAACGGACGCGATCCGGCAATGGAGCGGTGCATCGAATTTACGAACATTCGTGTCTTCGAAGCCGAGACACGGCGGATGCCGAATTTTGCCTTGCATGAATTGGCTCACGCCTATCACCATCGATTCCTGCCGCAAGGCTTTCAGAATCCGCAATTAAAATCGGCCTACCAGCGGGCCAAGGCGAGCGGCACTTACGATCATGTCGAACGTCAAGATTCCGAAGGTCGCAAACGCCTCGATCGGGCTTATGCACTGACGAACCCGCAAGAGTATTTCGCGGAGACGACCGAAGCCTATTTTTCGAGCAACGATTTTTTCCCCTTCAACCGCGAAGAGCTAGCTGCCCACGATCCGGCAGTCACGGAACTGTTGCCGAAACTGTGGAGCGCCGCCCCCTTGCCCGAATGATTCGGAATTCGACAGGTTGCCCATCATAGACCGCCCTGGCAAGCTGGCATCTCGGCAGATCGTGAGGGGATGTCCGTTCACCGGAGGTTTCATTTTAGCAATGGATTTGCTTGTTGTGGCGTCTTCTGCCTACGTCTCGCGGCGACCGCGTGCTACCATCCTAGGAAGAACTTGATGTACCCTGAGGGAGAACACCAATGCGACGGCAAGGGTTGAACTGCGTTTGGATGTCAGTACTGCTGCTGTGGCCGATTCCGCAAGCGATAGCTCAGGAAATTGGTCGCCGGAATACCGCGGCGCGCCAGGACGTGACCAACGTGGTCGCGGTGGCAGGCGAACCGTTCGGTGTCGCGCGGATCGAACTGCCGCTGTCGTTCTCTGAATTCCTGCTCCCCGATGGGGAGGTTCAGGTCGAAGATGCCGAAGGCCGCGTCCTGTACAGCGCCTCGCGCCCGATTCTCCAACCAGGCGAAGCCCCACCGAAGTCGGGCGACGTGAACGACCCGCGATCGCGTCGCATCGGTGGCGGAAGGTTGCTGGCTCGGTTGGAATCGGCCATTCGGAACCTATCGGCCGCCCCCAACCAACGCGCTGCCGGCCGAGAAATTTTATTTTTGTTTCAAGGCGATGATCCGCTGACCGTTCAACTGACCGGGGCGACTTCGACCAGCGTCACGCTTCGCCCCAAACGTGATCCACAGCAGTGGCGTTCATCGCTGGAGTCGTGGTGGTCAGCTTACACCAACGCAACAAATGAGCGTCTCGAGAAATCGAAGTATCCTCCGATCGTTGAAACCTATTTGCTGACGACGCTCAGTCGTCGTTTGGAACTCCCTCTCCCCGACACGCTGTCCTTTCCTGACGCGACGACCGAGACCGTCGATGAAGACGAAAATCAATTGGCTGCGACACTCGAATTGATCGCAGGCACCGAAAAATTGAAGACAGCGATCCTTCAGTCAGCGGCGGTCACAGCGGATCTCGAACAGTCGGCGGCCAACTTGGAATTGCCCGCTTCGCCGGACTGGAACGACGTCCCGCCAGCGGTCGTGGAAGAGGACATCGAAATCGAGACAACGGCTCGGCACGTTCCACCGGAATGCTTCTACCTGCGCTTCGGTTCGTTCGCAAACTACCTCTGGTTTCGCGATCTCTCTCAGATGTATGGCGGCGACATCTCGCAAATGTTTCGGCTCCGTGGAATCCGCAATGGAGGCACAAAGAGGATAGAAGACCAACTGGCGGTCAAGCTGACCGAACTATCACGGATGCTTGGGGCGACGGTGATCGAAGACCAAGCGATCATCGGGACCGATTTGTTTCTCGCCGAAGGAGCTTCGTTGGGCGTGCTGATCCAAGCTCGCAACCGCTTTCTGCTGGAAACATCGCTCCGCACCGATCGCGCGGCTACCCAAAACGCCGTCTCCGGTGCAACGCTCGAAGACGAAACGATTGCCGGCCGTACGGTCAGTTTCTTATCGACGCCCGACAACCGTCTGCGATCGTTCCTGGCGTTGGAAGGAAATACGATTTTTGTCACCAACAGCCGAACGCTGGTGGAACGCTTCTATGCCGTCGCCGACGGTGGCCAGTCTTTGGCCCAGACCGCTGAATTCCAGCTCGCGCGCCAATTAATGCCGCTCGACCGTGAAGACACGCTATTCGCCTATTTTTCTCCGGCCATGCTACGGAACCTTGTCGAACCGGCTTACCAAATCGAACGGCGACGAAGGCTGTTTTCCCAAGCCGAAATGGCGCTGCTGCGGGTGGCTCGCTTGGCCGCTGCCGCCGAAGGGCATGACTACCAGTCGATCGAAACCTTGGTCGATAATGGTTACCTACCGCGGGGATTTGGGCAGCGTGCCGATGGCAGCACCTTGGTTGTCGATGGCCAAACGGTCCGCGATTCGATGCGTGGTGGCGAGGGTACTTTTCTACCGATCGCCGATGCCGCTCCCACCACGGTGACGCAAATCGAAAGCGATTGGTACAAACGTAGCGCCGATTACTTCAGTGAAAACTGGCGACAGATCGATCCAATTATGGTTGGCATTCAGCGTTCCAAAGTGGAAGCCGCCGATTCGGCAGGCGATTGGGAGCGTCTCCAGATTCACGCCGAAATCGCACCCTTTAAGCCAGGCAAGTACGGCTGGGTCGCCAAACAATTGGGCCCTCCGACGACGACGGCAATTCAGTTCGCCGAAGATGACATCGTGGCGGGACACGCCCATGTGGTTTCCAACCGCCTGGGAGGCATGATACCGCCACACTATCTGTTTGCGGCGATCAAAGATGCCGAACTGCCAGAACCCGAGCAGTGGAAGGGGATTGTTCGATCCTATTTAGCACTGCGGTCGGTTCCCGGTTATTTAGGCGCGTGGCCGCAACCGGGATTACTTGATCGCCTGCCGTGGGGTTTGGGACAGGGAACACCGGTGTCGCCGGGTATCCATCGCCTGCTGGGAGGCCTGTACCGCTACCAAGATGGCGGCTTCAGCGTGCTCTCCTTCCAACAGGATATCCTCACGCAAACCCTGCCGGAATTGGCCGCGGTGCAAACCGACAATGACGCTCAAGTCCGTTTGCATGTCGGAAATTTAGTCGACAGTAAATTGGAAAACTGGGTCAACGATCAACTCTACCAACAGGCGGCCAAGATGTCGCAAGCCGGTGCGGCGTTTCTAAAGCGTGTGACGTACGAGCTGAAATTACCTCCCGACGCGGCTCAACAAGCCGCCAGCGAGTTGCTTGGCGGAGAACTGGTCTGCCCGCTCGGTGGCGAATACCAGTGGGCTGAAACCGATCGCGGGCAGCAATGGGTCAGCACCGCTTGGAACCAGGATACGGCAGCCCCGCCAGAACATGCACCGGAGACCTATACCAGTCCGGTGCTAACTTGGTTTCGTGGACTCAGCGCCCAATTGGCACAGTACGACGACCGCTTGGTGGTCGATGCGACCGTCGATACGCAACATGTCGAGCCGTCGACCGATACCGCAGCCAAGTCTTCCCAAGAGTCGGCCAAACCAAAACCAAAACCAAAACGTGCCGACTTTTGAGTCGCTGAGGTTGATCTGCGGAAAAGTGGTTTTTTGATAACATCCCGGCGGGAGTGATCATCGTCACGCCTGCGCGGTCTAGGGAACCGTTTCGAGTTATTCCAGATGCGCCGGCGCAGCATGCTGCAATAGGCTTGGCGACGTCGGTCGGGCGATGAAAGAAAGGTTGTGCTACCGCAGGCTGCTCCTGCTTTCCTCGGTCTCGTCCTCTCGTTGTAAGTTGTGAAAGTGTGATGATGACTCCCAGCAATCGAGCCGCAGTCCTGTGGATGGTGACGGCATTGGCTACCTCTTTTTTAGCCCGACCCGAGGGCCATCAGGTGCTCGCCCAGCCACCGGTGTTTGGTCAACCCGCGGCACAACCACTAACCGAAGTCGACTCGCCGGCAGCTCAAGAACAAGCGGCCGAGCGGGCCAAGCTGTATGAAGAACTGGCCAGCGAAGTCGCCGCCTTGGAGCGGATGGAGAATTTGGTCAAACGCGTGGCGCGTTTGGTGCGACCCAACGTGGTACACATCGAAGCGCAGAAGACCGAGGAACAACGTGGTCGACAAGAATCTTTTGAAGAAGCCGGCTCGGGGGTCATCGTCCAACTCGATAAACGGCTGTGGGTACTGACGAATCGGCATGTGATCAAAGGTGCCGGACCGAGCAAAATCACGCTGCGGCTGAGCGACGGGCGTCAGATTCGTGCCTTGCAGGTGATTTCGGACATTAACACCGATATCGCGCTGATCGAAGTTCGCGACAACAAATTGTCGCCCGCTCGCTTGGGAGACAGCAGGGCTGTCGAAATTGGTGACTTCGTGCTGGCGATCGGCAGCCCCTTCGGGCTTAGCCATTCGGTCACCTTTGGCATCCTCAGCGCCAAGGGGCGACGGGACTTGACGCTTGGCGATGAAAAGATTGAACTGCAAGATTTTTTTCAAACCGATGCGGCAATCAATCCCGGCAATAGTGGTGGTCCGCTGCTGAACTTACGTGGAGAGGTGATCGCCTTGAACACCGCGATTGCCAGCAGCAGCGGTGGCAGTGAAGGGATTGGATTTGCCATTCCGATCAATATGGCCATTGAAGTTGCCGATCAACTGGTGCGATTTGGCCGCTTCCAGCGGGCCTACCTCGGCGTGACCCTGGATCCGAACTACACGGCCGCCGACGCGCTGCGCGACGGCGTGGGATCTGCCGGTGGAGCGTTGGTAAAAGACATCCGGCCGGGCTCGCCAGCCGCCGCCGCTCAAATTCTTCGCGGCGATGTGATCGTGCAATTCGGCGACTTGCCGGTCGACAACGATGATCACCTTGTCGCACGCGTCGGCCTGACACCCGTCGGCTCCGCAGTGCCCGTCATTATTTATCGCGACGGTCGGCGATACAAAACTCAAGTCACCTTAACGGCGATCCCAAAGTAGAACGCAACTTCGCCGCAGGTGGCTCGAGACCTTTCGCCGCAGGTGGCTCGAGACGGAGCCCAAGCCGCAACTGCATCGTCTCGGCAATTACCTCTTCGGCAGACGCATATCAAAGCGGCTGCCGGTTCCGAGGTTGCTGGTGACCTTTAAGCTGCCTCCATGGGCATCGACGATGCTCTTGCAAATCGCCAGCCCCAATCCACTCCCGCCGGTCGAACGTGACCGGGCCTCGTCGACGCGATAAAAACGATCGAACAGCCGTGGCAGCGAACTTTCGGGAATGCCAACACCGGTGTCTTCAACGGTAAGCACCGCTTCGTTGTCGGTTTGTGAGCTCACGATCGTGACGCTGCCGCCAGGTCGGTTGTAGAGAATCGCGTTGTGAACCAGATTCGAAAGCACTTGGGAGATCTGAGGGGAATCCGCTTTACAAATCGCCTCGGTTCCGCTGCATTTCAAAGTCAACCGATGCTGAGCCGCCAGCGGTCGCAGCAGCGCAACCGTCTGCTCGGCAAGCCCCCGCAGATCGACCTGTTCACTCGCCAAATCCAAACCACCGCCATCGGCTCGAGCAAGTGTCAACAAGCCTTCCACCAAGCCTTGCATCCGCTGACCCGCCGTTTGGCAAGTTGCTAAGGTTTGCTGGTATTCGTCGGTCGATCGTTCGCGTCGAAGTGCCAACTCACAATGCGACAGCAGCACCGCGATCGGAGTTCGCAACTCATGCGACGCGTCGGCGGTGAATTGCAACTGCTTCTGAAACGAACCCTCTAGCCGACCGAGCATCGAGTTCAAAGTGTTTGCCAAAGAGCGTAGTTCGGCATCCATGCTTTCGGCTGCAATCCGCGCCGAAAGATTGTCCGACGAAATACTCGCCGCGGTATGGCTAATATCGGCGATCGGCCGGATGGCTCGTCCCGACAACCACCATCCCCCCAGCACCCCAAACGCCAGCACAGCGAGCCCCATTCCGATCAACATTATCAACGATTGATGTAAACGATCAAAGACGTGCTGGATGTCGCGTCCGACAATGATCCCGGTCCCTCTCGGGCCCGGGATCACCACTTCACGGCGTCCCTCGACATTGCGGAATTCCACGCCACGTTGCAGCGGTGACCACTCCGTCGCCTGCCCGGGAGGCTCGGCGCGCAACCGCTGGCCATCGCTGGTAAAGATCACGAAGTAGCTGGACTCTCGTCGCGGTGGCTCTCGCGGATCCCGCCGCCGTGGGTCGCCAAATCGATCCTGAGGTCCTTCTGGAGGTCCCGAACGCGGGCCGTCGGGTGGCGGTGGACGGGGAGGACCAAAGCGAGCTATCGGCGGCTGCGGCAACTGCAACGGCCAATCGGCAACCGCGGCTTCGAAACCTGCCTCAGGCATCCCACGCATTGAGCGTTCTAGGTCTCGGGCGCTGCGAAGCAAATCGTTGTCGATGTCGCTGAACGTGGAACGTTGGAGCACTCGATAAAAGACGGCACCGAACACGACCAGCACGATGCCAAGGATCAATGCATGCCACAATTGCAGACGCCAACGAAGCGATTTAAGCATGAATCAAATAGCCTTGCCCGCGCCGCGTCTCGATAAAACCAGCCCCCAACTTCTTGCGTATGTGCGAGATGTGGACGTCCACCACGTTCGACAGTGAATCATCCTCTTCGCCAAAAATGTGATCATAAATCATGGTGCGGGTAACCAGTTTACCGCGTTGCAAAGCCAACAGCTCCACCAACGCGTATTCTCGGGCTGTCAGTGCGATCGGTTCCTCGCCTAACAGCACGGTACGGCAGGAAAGGTCCACCGTCACGTTGCCAATCTGCAAGACCGAATGTGCCTGTCCCGCGGAGCGACGGATCAATGCTCGCAGCCGAGCGATTAATTCATCGATCGAAAACGGTTTTACTAAGTAGTCGTCCGCTCCATCGTTCAGGCCGCGAACGCGATCGTTAACGGCATCGCGGGCGGTCAGAATCAGCACCGGCGTCGGCTTCGTTTGACGCAGCTCCTGCAACACATCCCAGCCACTCTTGCCAGGTAGCATCAAGTCCAACACCACGACGTCGTACTCCCAGCTAAGTGCTTTGTACAATCCGTCTTCGCCGTCGCCCGCCTGATCGACCGCAAACCCTTCTTCAACCAAAGCTTGCACGATTGCGCTGCGCAAATCGGGTTCATCTTCCACGACGAGTAAACGCAAGAGAAAGCTCGACAAGAGAGGAAACGGGACGGGCACAAACCGAGATCGCTACCTTGGTTTTGCCAAGTAGCGATGTATCAGGAACGGCCGAGCTTACTCGTCCGAAGCGGGCCGCGTCGGACGTGCGGGTCGCGAGGACTCGTCACCGCCGGGGCCGCGACGGCGACCTTCCGGAGGTCCGCCCGGTCCGCCACCGGGGCGATGTTGCGGCATCGACCGAGCAAATTCCAACAGTTCCTGCTTATCAAGCTTACCATCTTGATCGGCATCAAATTCCAACGCGTGCTCGACAAATCGTTCCGGATCAGGGCCAGGACCGCCGGGACCGGGACGTCCCCCAGGACCACCGGGACCAAATTCAGGGCCACCAGGGGCAGGTCGCCCATCAGGGCCACCAGGGCCGGATCGTCCACCGAATCCTGAACGGGGGCCAGAGCCACCGGGGCCAAACCCAGCGCCGCCCGGTCCTGGCCCGGGACGTCCCTCTGGACCTCCGGGACCACGCCGCCCATCAGGGCCACCACGTTCCGGAGGTTTGGGACGGACTTCCTCGTCGCTCAACTTGCCGTCGCCGTTCTGATCCAGTTTAGCGAGCACGCTCGACGCAGCTTTGATTTCTTCGGCTGAGATCACGTGATCGCCGTCGGTATCGAACAGACGCATTAATGGATCGGGGGGGCGACGATCATGGTCACGCCCTTCGCGTTCCATCGGTGGCCCCCCGGGACGACGTCCACCGTCAGGGCCTCCGCGACCACCGGGCGGCTGAGCAAATGCCGCAGTGCTGCATAACAGACCGAGCCCAACGACGACTGAATTCCATGGCAACTTCATTTCATTTCCTAAGGTGTAACGGATCACTTTCGGGACATGCACTTCGCATGGCCGAAACTTAGTCGATGCAACCTGAAGAGAACGTGAAGCTGCTACGCAAAACGGGAATTATTTTCACCGATCGGTCGGGCACGCGCCGCTCGCTTCAACCCGTTTGCTCCCGTCCTTAGCATCACCAGCGAATCGGCGGGTCTAGTCAGGCACCGCCGTTGCCACCGGAGTGCCCGACCACACCGGTCCCGAGATGCATTGCGGCACCAAACTACCGATCACCATGCCGATCAAGCTAGCCGCTAAGCCCCACAGTTGTGCTGGAATCAGCGGATCGGTTACTCCGAACAACACCACCAACCAAACGGTGATACCGGAGACAATCGAAACCGCCGCGCCTTGCGTGGTCGCTCTCCGCCAATAGATCCCCATCGCCAACGGCACCAACGCCCCAACCAACGGTACGCTGCAGGCACCTTGCACCATCTCATACATCGTGCTGCTGCTGTTAATCGCTTGCAGCGCCGCAAAGACCGCGAATAACACCAGCACGATGCGCAGCACTGGCAACATGTTGCGTTCGTTCAGCCGCCCCGTCAGTGGCCGTAAAACGTTTTCCACCATCAGACTGGAAGGTGCCAACAACGTGCCACTGGCGGTCGACAAGATGGCCGAAATCAAAGCTCCCAAGAACATCACTTGAATCCAATAGGGTGTCTTGGCCATGATCAGCTCCGGCAAGATCCGCTGCACTTCTCGCTCATCGGCGTGCGCAAAAAGCTCTTGATAAGCGCGGTCGATCACGATCGCCTGATTCAACGTCAACCCGCTCAGCCCGGCACCTCGCCCCAACACCAACAACACCAATCCCAGGGCGGTCAATTGGGCTCCAGCCCAGCCTAGATAAGACAAAGTGATCACGATCGATGTCGCCACTTCGACAGGCTTGCCATAGCGTTGCCGATAAAAGTCTCCGATCGTCAATAAATTCAGACGATAGAAGACGCGTGCGAAAAACAAGGCCACCAAGACTAGACAGAGCGAAAACCCAAACGGATCCCCAGGAATCGAGCTCAGCCCATCCCTGGCAAAGGTTGCCGAGACCGATATCACCGTTTCGGCCCCAAACCAAGTCGCAAAGACACAGATGAAATTCATCGCCAACGGCAAAGAACGCCCGGCGACCATAAAGTCGGCCGCACCATGCACACGACGCGAAGCATACACGCCGATTAGAATCGTGATTACGAGATAGCCCAAGACAGCAAGCGTCACCATGACAAGCGTATCCTAGCGATGACCACCGAGCCAAATTTTCGCTAAGACGATCCGTTGGCGGTATTTCCTGGGGAAGGAGTCATCTGCCAAAATGGGTGCAGTTCGATCTGGGTAATTCGCATGAAATCGCAAAGATCATACTACGCCCCTCCCACGATGACTTCGCCGGCACCGGCAGCCGATTCCAGTTGCCAGGTTTTCCGGGAATGGGCTCTTGGATCAGCTACCGAATACTTCGGCCGCAAATGTTTGATCGCGCGACGGTTGCTGGAACGCGGTGTCCGCTTCGTCCAAATTTGGTCCGGCAATGATAACGGTTTCACTCGCCGCAATTGGGATTCGCACAAAGACATCCGGCGTGACCACCAGCCGCGGCGCCCGTTGCATGGCAGCCGGCGCGGCGGCCTTACTGAAGGAACTCAAACAATCGGAATGGCTCGATGACACGATCGTGCTGTGGACGACCGAGTTCGGACGCATGCCCAGTACTCGAGGCAGCATCGGTCGGGACCATAACCCGTATGTGTTCACCAACGGGTTGGCCGGTGGCGGCATTCGCGGCGGCACGATGCATCGACAGCCCGACGAACGGGGTTACAAGCTGCTCGATCGACAAGACGTAACGCAGGTGTACGATGTACATGCCACGATCTTGCATCTGCTGGGGCTGGATCATCAATGGCTGACCGTCCGGCACAATGGAATCGATCACCGCTTAACCGATGTGCATGGCCATGTCATCGAGCCACTGTTGGCGTAACGACTGTGGGCCGGCGAAAGTAAGTTACAAAGAGGATTTTCTGGATGAACATCGAACGACGCGTCTTGGGGCAAACCGACATTGAAGTCACGCCGGTGGCGATGGGTTGCTGGCCGATCGCCGGTATGACCAGCCTGCATGTCAACGATGACGACAGCCTGAAAACGCTCCGAGCCGCCTTCGATGCAGGCATCAACTTTTTCGATACCGCGTACTGCTACGGACAGCACGGAGAGAGCGAAAAACTGATCGCCCGTGCCTTGTCGGCCGAGCGTGAATCGATCGTGATTGCAACCAAGGGAGGCGTCCATTGGGATGCCGCGGGCCACCGGGTATTCGATGGCCGACCGAAGACCTTAACCGCCGAGTGCGAACAGAGCTTGCAGCGTCTCGGCACCGACCATGTCGATTTGCTGTATCTCCATGCTCCCGATCCCAACGTACCGGTCGAGGAATCCGCGGCCGCGCTACGAGCTCTGTTGGAGGCGGGCAAAACGCGCAGCATCGGCGTCTCGAATTTTACGGTACCACAATTGCAGGCGTTTCAGGCGGTCTGTCCGATCACCGCGGTACAACCGCACTACAACATGCTGCAACGTGAAATCGAAGACGACATCGTACCTTGGTGCGTACAGCATCAGGCTTCATTGGTCGTCTATTGGCCATTGATGAAGGGGCTGCTGGCCGGCAGATTGGCTCGCGATCATCACTTTGCCGATAATGATGGGCGCGCGAAATACCCGATGTTTCAAGGCGAGCAATGGGAACGCAACCAAGATTTTGTCGAGGATCTGCGAAGCATCGCCAAGCGACTCGACAAAACGGTGGCGCAGTTAGTCGTCGCTTGGACGTTTCGGCAACCGGCCATTACCGCTGCTTTGTGCGGTGCCAAACGCGCCTACCAGATCGAAGAAACCGCGCAGGCAATGGGCTGGGAACTAGACGCGACGGCGCTGCAGGAGATCGACGCGGCGCTACAGCGCCGCGGAAAAATCGAATCGCGCGCCGCGGTATAGCGGCCTGGCCTCTGGACAGCGGCACGTCAGAAATTAGTCCTGAGCCTCCGCAGGGCTGGGACGGAGTCCAGACGCGGGACCAAGTATTCGTGGTGACGGCCATGCGTCCCCAACTCTTTCCAAGCGAGAAGCCACTTGCCTGGACCGGTGGCCAGCGAAATTCGATTCACACCGCTGGTGGATAACCTGAACGGGCTTGCTAAGCAGCCTTTGCCGCATTGCCAATCAGGCACCTTCTTCCCAATCGGTGCTCAGGGCGAATGAGCCGTAGCTCAGGGCGAATGAGCGGCGATGTAGATACTCAGCTTGGTTAGGTTTTCGCTGAACACGGCGCTAGACAGATACGGTTCTCCGATCGTGAATTTCGGCTGGCCCACCAGCGGCTCCCCCGCGTAGATGCTGATCCAACGACCTTGCTCGTCCAGCTGCTCGATGATGCGTGCGACTTCGGCCGCCGAAACGCTGGCCGGTTCGTCCCGCGGCACCGGCTTACCCAGAGATTTCTTGAGCGATTCGTATTCCGCTTCCAAAGCGTCCAGCCGCGAAGGCCACTTCCAACCGTAATGTTTGGGCAGATCGGCATCGCTGTTGGTTAGAAAATACTTTTTGCCGCGGCGTCCCATGTAGAGCGGCTCGTTGGTCTGCAATTGGTAGTAGCGTGCCAGTTGACCGTCGGGCAGTCGTGAAGCTCGCAGATATTCGATCGCCGCAGGAATCGGCTGGAGGTACTTTGCATTGCCAGTCGCTCGGCTGATTTTCATCAACGTCGCGATCACCTCCTGCGATTCGTCCGCGGCAATGGCGGGCGGTTCGAACTTCCGCGCCCAGATAGGTTGCATCTGGTGATTGTATTGTTGGCACCACGCGGGTTGCGGCGCGGGCATTTGCGCTAATAGCAAGAACTCGCCCAAACGTTTCAGCGACTCGCGGTACTTGGCGTCGCCGTAAACCTGATCGGCCATCATCAACGTTTCGGCAACGTAGCCGCACACGTTATCGTTCAGCGTTGCCATGTCCCAGTAGTTTTTGATCCGGCCTTCGGTTCTCCAATCGTGAGTTGGATAGTTGGCCCGCACCGCCGGTGGCTTGGCAGTCGGCCCCTTCCAAACTTGCGGAAACGCGCCGCTGGGGAATTGCGCCGCGAGCAGCGCGTCGAGTCCTCCGCGTGCGGCGCGATGGATCGCATCGTCCTGAAACTTCAGTGCCTTGTCGGCTTGCATCAACAGCATCAGCGCGGACTGGGTTTGGCCGTCATCCAGGGAGGCGTTGCCATCTCGTCTCTGTTTGCCGCCCGCATACCGATAGCCTTGCTGCAGAGCCAGCGTATCGATGGCGTTCGTCCAGCCGCCATTGCGAAATTGACCATAGACCAAAACGCGCGCCGCATCGCGACCCGCCAGCAAACAGTCGCGATCGCCCGTGGCATCGTAGGCCGCCAGAAACGCGAGGCCGACCGTTGGCGTGCCGGGGGGCTGGACCCAGACCTGCGTTGGCAATGCGGGGCCTTCGCCCAGGCGTTTTTGTAGATCGGGGCTGTAGTAGTAAACATAGCCACCGTGCAACGCGGCTTTCTGAGAATAGAATGCGCTCGCTCTCCGAATCGCCGCCCGCGCCGCTTGCTCGAATGACTTATCGGCAACTTGCGCCGACGCGTCCCCAGTGGGCAGGCAAAAAGCGATCGCCATGCAGGCCAACCAACGAAATAGCACAAGTGGAGCAGATTGGTTCATCGTAAAGCGGCTTGTGAAAAGGGGAACGAGACAGAGAATGAGAGTCAAGCCACGGTTGGCAAAGCTGAGACGTCCGAGGCTTCGGGCCGATTGAACGGCTACTGGTTATTTGCCTACAGGTAGCTAAACTGCTGCGTTTTACAGGACTCCGTGATGAAATACGCCATTATTATACCCGACGGATGTGCCGACGAACCGATCGACGCGCTCGCCGGCCGTACGCCGCTGCAAGCTGCCCAGTTGCCCGCGATGGATGCGTTGGCCGCTGCCGGCTCGGTTGGACTGGCAAATAACACACCGGCTCATTTGCCCGCCGGTAGTGAGGTCGCCAATCTCTGCCTGCTGGGCTACGACCCGGATCAGTATTTTACCGGTCGAGCTCCCTTGGAAGCGGCCGCCCAAGGGATCGAACTGGGGCCTGACGACTGGGCGGTACGCTGCAACTTGGTGACCATCGAAGACCAGATCATGGTCGACTTTACCGCCGATCACATTTCGACCGAGGAGTCGCGGCAGTTGTTGGCAGCGGCTCAGGAACAGATTTTGGCGGACTATGCCGGACCAGGGCGGTTTGAATTCGTCCCCGGGGTCAGCTATCGCAATCTGTTGCTGTACCGTGGTGAAGCCGGTTCGCCGCCACCGTTCTCGGCCGAAACACGAACGACCGCTCCGCACGACCTGACCGATCTGTCGGTCACCGACGATTTCCCTCGCGGCCCCGGCAGCCAAGCGTTGCAGAAGTGGATGGACGCCAGTTTTGAAGTCTTCCGAGACCACCCGGTAAACCAGCAACGCCTCGCCGCCGGCAAGCGACCGGCGACCAATGTGTGGCTGTGGGGACTCGGTAAAGCTCCTCAATTACCTTCGTTCGCCGATCGCTTTGGGCTGCAAGGAACGATGATCACGGCGGTCGACTTGCTGCGTGGAATCGCGGCGCTGGTCGGTTGGCCTCGGATCGAAGTGGAGGGAGCGACCGGCTATCTCGACACGAACTACGCCGGCAAAGGTCAGGCGGCAATCGCAGCCCTCGAGACTAACGACTTGGTGTGCGTGCACATTGAAGCCCCCGACGAGGCTTCGCATGAAGGACGGCACGACGCCAAAATCGAAGCCTTGCAGCAGATCGATCAGCACATTGTCGGTCCTTTGACAGAGGCCCTTGCGACCTACGGTGACTACCGCATCTTGGTGACACCCGATCATCCCACACCCTGCGGGACGAAGAAGCATAGCCACGGGATGGTCCCCTTTGTGATCGCCGGGACCGGCATCGATGCCGATACCGCTGCCACTTACGACGAAGTGGCGGCGGCCAGCACGGGATGCAACCTGCCGGCAGGATGGGACCTGATGGAGCGGTTCATTCGCGGATAATGTGCTCCGCAGCTAACTTCCTCCGCAGCAAACAAAGCTGTCGTGGTCCTTTTGATTTTGCTTCTTTCTTCTTACGTAGATCCGATAAAGCGATGTCGCTGATTGTTCAAAAGTTTGGTGGAACGAGTGTCGCCGACGCCGAAAAAATCCGGGCCGCCGCTCGCAAGGCTGTGCGAGCTCAACAGCAAGGGCACAAGGTGGTCATGGTCGTCAGCGCGATGGGCAAAAACACCGACACGCTGCTCGACCTAGCCTCCCAGATCAACGAGCAGCCGCCGGCTCGTGAGTTGGATATGCTGCTCAGTACTGGCGAACAGGTCAGCGTGGCTCTGGTCGCGATGGCGATCCACAGCATGGGTGCCAAAGCGGTCAGCCTGACCGGCGGACAGATCGGCATTCGCACCGACAACACGTTTACAAAAGCACGAATCCAGTCGATTTCGACCGAGCGCATTGAACGCTTGGTCGACGCCGGAAACATTGTCATCGCTGCCGGTTTTCAAGGCATCGATGAAGACCTAAACATCACCACCTTGGGACGCGGCGGCAGCGACACAACGGCCGTTGCGCTAGCAGCCGTCCTCGGTGCCCAGGCCTGCGAGATCTACACCGACGTCGATGGCGTTTACACCACCGACCCGCGGGTCTTGCCCGAGGCGCGGCGGGTCGACGTGATCAGCTATGACGAGATGCTGGAGTTGGCCAGTTTGGGAGCCGGCGTGATGCACAGTCGCAGCATCGAGTTTGCCAAAAAGTTTGGAGTGCCGATTCACGTCCGCAGCAGCTTCAGTGATACCAGCGGCACGATGATCGTTGCCGAACCGGAATCGGAATCGGCATCCGTTTGCGGCGCGGCGCTGACGCGTGACGAGGCCCGCGTGACGGTGCTGGATGTGCCCGACGTGCCGGGGACCAGCCTGGGCATTTTCTCCGCCATCGCCAGCCGTAAAATCGCGGTCGATATGATCGTGCAAAACGTGGGGACCGCCGGCAAGACCGACATCTCATTTACGGTCCAACGCAGTGACCTGGAATCGACGCTCGAAGCCCTCAGCGAAGCGGCCGAAACCATCGGCGCGGCGGGGATCACGCACGACGATCATGTCTCCAAAGTTTCGGTCGTCGGATTGGGGATGGCCGTGCAAACTGGCGTTGCCCACCAGATGTTTCGCGCACTCGCCGAGGCGGGCGTCAATATCCAGATGATCACCACCAGCGAAATCAAAATCTCGGTGTTGGTCTCTCGGGAGCAAGCGAACCTGGCGCTGCGAGCGGTGCATCAAGCCTTCCAATTAACGGATGAACCGGCCGACAAAAAAACGTGGGAACAAATCCGAGCGGCACGCAAGGAAACCACCGATGTGCAAACCTTGGTCGCTCGGCTGCAGAGCGACGCATTGGAAGAACTGACGTTGACCGGCATTGCGGTCACTCCCAATCAAGCCCGCATGACGTTGCGCGGCGTACCCGATACGCCGGGGATTGCGGCCGATATGTTTGAATCCGTGGCACTCGCCGGCGTCTTTGTCGACATGATCGTGCAAGGCATCGATGGCGAAGATGGCTTAACCAGCGTCAGCATGACGGTCGAGGAACAGGATCTGGAAAAGTGCCTGACCGTCGCCCAAGATTTAATGCGGCGGCATGGTTTGCGCACAATCCAAAGTGGCCAAGGAATCGCCAAGGTAACGGTCAGCGGCATCGGTCTGCGGAGCCACACCAACGTCGGAACGGTGATGTTCCGATCGCTGGCCGACGCCGGTATCAACGTCGAAATGATCAACACCAGCGAACTGCAGGTGAATGCTGTGATCGACGGCACCAAAGCCGAGATCGGTCGGCAGCGACTGCATGACGCTTTTTCAGAAGTCCTCCGATGACCTCCCACGATCTTCCTGCCCAGCCGACGATTCGACACCTGTTGGTGCGATTGCGTCCGGCGGGTGAGGTGATCGGTTGCGGCACGATTAAAACCCCAGTTCTCTCCCGTGGCCAAACCTGTGTCGTGCAAACGGCCGATGGGATGTGGCTGGCCGATTATCTGGCGGAACTCGACCCACAGGCGAACGTCGCCTTAGTGGGCGAATGGCTGCGAGTCGCCTCGGCAGAAGATTTGGAGCAAGAATCGAGCGCCGCCACCAGTGCGGAAACGTTACGGCAAGCGACGGAACAGCACGTCCAGGCGCTCGGCCTCGATCTGGTGGTGGTCGCCACCGAAGTCGGACTCGAACAGGCTGCCGGAACGATCCGCTTCCTTGGTGCGGCGAGTGAAGCCTTAGGGCCATTGGCGGTTCGCTTGGCACACGAGTGCGAGCTGGACCGCGTTCGCTGGCAGAGCCTTCAAAGCAGCGAACCCAACGCTGCACCGGAGGCTTCTGAACCGTCCGCAGCGGAGTCGCTCGAACACGCGTTCTGGGAGCGATTCCACAGCGTGACCACCAGCGGGGAAACCCTGGGCCAATCCTTAGGCCAGCCATTGCGACAAGCGGCCGGCAACCGAGGGCTGTATCAACAAAAGCGACGAGGCGAATCACCGCCGGGGCGACGTTTGCCAAGCGGCCGCAGTTGGATGGTGCGCGTTCGCACGGCCGCCGGAGGACTGACCGCAACGCAGTTGCTGCGACTGTACGAATTGGCCGAACAGTTCGGGGACGGGACGCTGCGGCTGACAACGCGTCAAGCCATTCAGTTGCACGGCGTGGCGCCGGACGCGCCGGCAACGGTGCTGGAAGAACTGCAATCGCGACTGCTGCATACGCTGGGCAGTTGCGGCAATGCGGTCCGCAATCTGAGCTGCTGTCCTTTTCCCGTCGATGCGGATCCGGTTGGCGGAATAGGGCAGTCGGCCGTCCGCAATTTGGCGGCGCAACTGGCGACCGAGTTATTGCCCAGCGGGCCGGCGTTTGAATTCCGCTGGAGCGAGCCTTCCCAGCCGAAGCCCTCGCCGCCCACTAACCACCAGCAACCGCTGCCTCACAAGTTCAAAGTCGGCATCGCTTCGGATCGCCATAACTGTATCGACGTGCTGACCAATGACTTGGCATTTGTCGTTCGGACCGATCGCTCCACAGGCCATCAACAAGCCGTTGACGTCGATCTGTATGTCGGGGGTTCGACTGCCTATCGGCCAGCCGATCGAGATTCGTTTCCACAGCTCGCCCAGTGGTTGGGCACGGTTCCCATCACTGCGGCGAGTTTGGCGGCGGAGATGCTGCTGGGAATGTTTCGTCGCCGGCAAACCGTGGGGCCAAGACACCTGCAACGGTTCAAGTACGTCGTGCGGCGGACCGGCATCGAGACCTTGTCAGAGCAATTTCAGCAGCAGGCGGGCGACCGCGTCAAACTGAACCGCGAAGCTCCCGCACCGCTTCCACAAGCAGCACAGCAGCACGCGGAGAGAGGTCAAACGATCACCGGCCAAGCTTGGCAGCGCATGCACCCACCCCTCGGACGCCTGACGTCACAACACGCCAAGTTGCTCCGGCAGTGGGCGGATGCAGCAGCGACGATCCGCATCGGCAGCGAATACGATCTGGTCATCTGTCAATCTGCGGCAGAGGCTGCGTCGCTGGGGCAGAACGAAGTCGATTGCGCGACGCTCCCGTATCGCGCCTGCCCGGCGTTACCAACCTGTCCGCTAGCCGTCGCGGCAGCCGAAACGGAATGGGACGCGTGGTCGACGGCCGTTCACCGTGCGGCGTCCTTGGCCGGGGTCTCGTCGCCACGTTTTTCGCTCAGCGGTTGTACCAACGGTTGTGCCCACTCGCTGACGACGCCGATCGGTTTGATTGCCGAAGCCCCGCGGCGTCGCAAGCTGTTTCTCGGTGGCGGCCCAACGCGGCTTGGCAAACCGGTCGGGGAGGTCGCGACCCCGACAGAATTGACCGATTTGCTTGCCGGCTGGCTGAAGCGTTACGCTGCCGATCGTAGCGAAAAGGAGGACTTTGAGGCTTGGTTTCAGCGAAAATACTGTCAGCCGGACCATGATCTGGCAATTTAAATGCCGGGGAAACTTAATTTCTTGGAGATCTCCGGCTAATCGACTAGGCTGGAAGCTGAGTGACGGAGTTTTCGCCGTTCCACGCTTTTCGACGATCATCTTCCCCGCAGAGAAACCCTACAGAGGTTCGCACATGTCATTTCGGAACAACGGTTTTACGGCACTCCGTGGGGTCGTTACCGCCCTGCTCAGCATTCCCGCAATCTTGCTCGCGGTCGGGCTGCCCTCCATGGCAGCGGCGGAACGCGTCGATCCTGAAGCGGCTAGGGAAGTTGAATTCTTTCAAGCGATGAACGCTGGCGAAATCGAGGTCAAGTTCATTCCTCGCGACGCCGCCGCGGCCAACGTGCTGGTCAAAAACCTGACCGACAAACCGCTCCATATTCAGTTGCCCGAAGCGTTCGCCGGCGTGCCCGTCAATGCTCAGTTCGGCATGGGCGGAATGGGCGGCGGCATGGGCGGAATGGGCGGCGGCATGGGTGGCATGGGTGGCATGGGTGGCGGCATGGGCATGATGCGTGTCGCACCGAATAAGGCTCAGAAATTGGCGGTGACGACGGTCTGCCTGGAACATGGCAAGCCCGACCCGAATCCACGGATGGCGTACAAGATTGTGCCGCTGGACTTTGTGACGAAAGACGCTCGCGTGTCGTCGTTGTGCTCGATGCTGGGTCGCGGTCAAGTCGCTCAGAATACTGCTCAAGCAGCCGCTTGGCACTTAACGGATAACCTCAGTTGGCGGCAGCTGGCTTTCAAGAATCGCGTCGAGAGCCAGTACACCGGCAACATTCGTTTCTTCAGCCCCGTGGAACTGCGTCAAGCGTTCACGGTGGTGAACTACGTGACCAGTCAAGCGGTCGACAAGGCTCCGGAATCGAGCCGCAGCGACAGCCCCAACAGCGATAGCCGGGCTGTCACTGGCGTTTCGGCGTCCGCCAACGTGACCGCTGGGTCGCGGTAGTCGACACCTCGGATTCTCACTACAAAGTCGAAGCCACGCGTCCTTTTGGATGCGTGGTTTTTTATAGCGACACCAACAGTTCCAGCATTTCGCTGGCGGTAGCGATGACCCGCGAGGAGGCTTGAAAAGCCCGCTGGTAAGCGATCATCCGGATCGCTTCCTCGTCCATGTTGACGCCCGTAACGGACAAATGCTGTGACTTCAGCGTCGTATAGAAGTCGCTAACGCCCTCCACACTGGAACGCTGCAGGCTGACGTTTTGCGCAATGGTACCGACCGATTTCTGGTGCCAAGACTGCAACGATTGACCACTCAGCACATCGCTGGGCCGCTTGATCAAATCGACCAGATCAGCCAATGCGTCGGTGTCATTGCCAACACCGCCGCGACTGACCGCCAGCAGTTCCGGATTGCCCAGTAAGGTAGGGTTCACCGCCAGCCCGCGGGCGTCGTTTCCGGTGAAAAAGGTATTCAGCCCCGCAGCCGCCAAGAAGCCGCTGTTGTCATCGCTGAAGGTGAAACCCAGCCCCTCGCCGTCGGCTTCGATTTCCATCTTTCCTTCCCCGTTTACTCGTGCCGAGAGCCCATCAATGGCGTCGATATCCGCGAGAATGGAATCGATCGTTGAATCACCGACGATCCCCAGTCGCTGAACCTCGATGCGATGCGAGCTGACCAGGGCCCCATCGCTATCGACCAGCTGGATGTCAAACGAACCGTTGCGAGGTAACGAGTTCAATTCAGCCCGTTCCAGTGGAACCCCTGTTTGCACCTCCACGGTGCTGGTCATTTGACGGTGCCCGCGGAGCCCTTGGCCCTGCGAATGGACTTCATTGACAATCTGTGCCAGGCTGCCGGCGAATTGGTCCAGTTCGGCGAGGTAACTGCCAAAGACTTCGTCGCGAGCGGTCTGCAAAGCACCGATCGTTCCGCTCTTCGCCAGCAGCGGGGAATCGGTCTCCTTGATGCGGAGCTCTTGACCTCCCGTTTGCTGATCAAACGCGGTGTAGATTTCGCGGTAATTCGTTTCCGAGATCAAGTAGTCTCCGCCAATGAAGATACTCACTGATCCGCTCGACTGCTCTTGGACATTAATGTCGACGATCCCCGCCATCTTTTCCAGCAACTGATAGCGCTCGTCACGCAGCCCCGTCGCATCACTGCCAAGGTTACGCCCACCTTCCAGAACCATGATTTCCAAGTTCAAGGTCGCGATGCGTTCGGAGATCGTATTCAGTTCCTGAGCCAAGCCGGGAAGCTGCTCGTTGGTACGTGCCTGCGCGTCGGCAGCCGCGTTGTAGGACTGATTGATGGCACTTGTTAACGACTGGGCTTGTAACAAAACCAGATCGCGAGTGGCCGGATCGGCCGGAGCATTAGACAGGTTGTGCAGCGATTCATTGAACAGCGATAACTGTTCATTCAGTCCATCCCCGTCCAGGCCACCGACCAACTGCTCCAGTTCCCCATACGCCGCTTGCAGCGTTTCCCCACCCGAAACCGCCGTACTCGCGTTCCACATTCGCTCGGCGAGCGCTTGGTCAAAAACCTGAGTGGTGCCACGCGGCAGCACCCCTTGGCCCACAATCGCTTTGCCGACTCGCGTCGAGGTGGCCGGCACCAATTCCAACTGTTGCCGGATGTAACCCGGCGTATTCGCGTTGGCGATGTTGTGGCCGACAACCTGCAACCCGAGCTGGGAAGCCCGCAAAGCGGTTGCCGATTGATTGATGGTGCTGAACAGTGACATGCCGTCGGCGTCCAAAAGCGATAGAGAAAACCCTCACTTTTGTATCGACACGTTTAACCGGTAAAGTTTACCGAATCCGCCGGACCGGCCAGCCGGCTTAGCTAGCTAAATATCTCCGCTTGGTTTTCCAGAGAGGCACCGCCATCATCGGATGGGTTGCGGGCGAGCTTGCGAAGCTCAGGCGGCCAGACCGGGCGGCAAAATATGGCGACCGAGCGATTCGATTTCCAGTCTTAGTAAGCGATCGACCAGCTCTTCGGCTGCTGGACGGTCTTTCGCTGCGGGCTGACTCATCTGCTCGAGAAGCTTCGCTACCGGTTCTGGTAGCTCTTTATTGTGGGCAAGCATCCGCTCCATCACCTTGCCCAGCGAAAACACATCGACGCCCGCCTGCAGGGACCCTTTGCCGCTCAGGACTTCAGGAGCCGCATAGTCGGGAGTGCCACGGAACACGGGATCGCTGAGCGTGCGATGCTGGGCCGCAAAGCCCAGATCAATCAGCGTCACATGCCCGGTATCACTGACCATCAGGTTCGACGGTTTGACATCGCGATGCAGCCACCCCGCGGCGTGCAAGGCCGCGAGTGCCTGCGCCGTCTGACGACACCACCACAGGGCGACCGGCAACGGCTGCGATTGTCGACGTTGCAGAAGATGCTCCAGCGTGTCCCCTTCAATACGCGGCATCACGCAATAGGGATGCGCCGCCGAAAGAGACGCATCGAGCACCGGCACCAAGTTCGGATGCGAAGCATCACTCGCCGCCGCCACCTCGGATCGAATCTGAAGCCCCCCTTCGGGTTGCTCCTGCATCGAGTGACGCGCTATCTTGAGCACATAGTCACAGCGTGGACTGCCCATCGCGTCGGCTGGCTGAGCCAAGAACAGCTCGGTCCACGGTCCCCTGTGTAACTCCGAAACCAATCGCCAGATGCCAACCGTTCGCGGCGCAGCGAGTCGTCGCGATTTGGTGTGGGCTTCGGGCGCCGAATTCATCAACCGAGATTGCATGCGATCTTCCTTGAGCCACAAATGAACGTTGCTGCCGTGCAAACCGTCCGTTCCTCACTGATCGTCCTCCGCCAACGTCACACCGTAGAGGATCCCTTGCGACCGTTAAACTTGCCGCAAACCGACTGCCTCCTCACCAACGGCTGCCTCCTTTCCAATGCGCCAGCCCGTTGGTTGATCCGGCATCGATCCTTTACAATGTACGATCGCCTGCCATCCTGACCATCCAAAGGGAAACCAAATGCCCACTCGCCGATTGCCTTGCTGCTTTCCATCATTGCTGACACTGCTTGTGCCCCTGCTCGCTGTGGCTGTGGGTTGTGACTCTTCACCCCCACCGGGTGCCAACGCGACGCGGGTCGGTGACGGGGCGGCAAACGGCGCGGGGTCTTCGGATCGCTTCCCCCTGACTGCGGGCAAATATACCGTGCTGGGGATCATGACCGACCGTCAAGACAATTCGTTGGCCAAAGGGAATGTCGAATCGACCCTGCTGCTGCACCCCGACATCGGTTGCATGGTCGGTTTATGGAGCGCCAACACGCCGGCGATTTTAGCGGCCTTGGAAACTTCGGATAAACAAGGCGAAGTCCAAATCGTGGGCTTCGATGAACACCCCGACACGCTGAAAGGTATTCGCGAAGGGCAGGTCTACGGCACCATTGTGCAGCAACCTTACGCATTTGGATTCCGTTCGATCGAGTTTCTAACCGCGATTGCCAGGGGCGGTTCGGTGGATGTTCCCCCATCAGGGCGGATCTACAATCCTTATCGCGAGATCACCGCGGACAACGTTCAGCAATTTGGCGACGAGGTCGATGCGATGAACGCCGGCAACGGCCCGATCCTCGATCCGATGACAAAGAAAACGGATGATTCGAAACAGGTTTCTCTCGCCTTTGTCACCAACGGCACCGATCCTTTTTGGAACCTCGCCGATAAAGGCTGCCAAAAGGCGGCCGAACACTTCAACGTCAAAGTCGAATTCCAACCGCCCAGTACTTCGACCATCGAAGCGCAAAAGCGGTTGCTGGAATCGAACGTGGTCAAGCAATTCGACGGCATCGCGATCAGTCCCATCGATCCGGAAAACCAAGTCGACATGATCAACAAAGCATGCCAGGCAATGCCGGTGATTTGCCATGACAGCGATGCTCCGGAAAGCGAACGGTTGTTCTACTTGGGAACGAGCAACTACATGGCTGGACGGGCGGCTGGCAAGATGATCAAAGACGCCTTGCCAGAAGGGGGCAAGGTGATGATGTTTGTCGGCTTGATGGAAGTCTTGAATGCTCAAGAACGCAGCCAAGGGGTGATCGATGAATTGTCCGACGCGCCCATTCCCGCCATCTATCAAAGCACGAACTAGCAACTCGGCGATCGGCCACCGGCAGTCGTCACCGCTTCGTGGATGACGACTACAACGCGAAGCGATGGCAAACTGTTGGCAACGGCTTGAGGCCACTTTGCAGTGACCTATGATCAGAATAGAGATCGGCTGTCCACAACGCTGCTCGGGCGTACGGACTTCACCCGCACGCGACAGTCAAGCGTGATGCGTTAGCTTAGGATTGCTGTGGAGATTCAACCCCCTGCCTTGATTTTGGTTTGCGGTGCAACCGGTTATGTCGGCGGCCGATTGGTGCCCCGTCTGTTGGAGGAGGGCTATCGAGTCCGTTGCTTTGCACGCCGACCGGAGAAACTGGCGGAGTACCCTTGGCGACATGCGCCAGGTGTGGAAGTGGTCGCAGGAGACCTGAAAGACCCGGCCGCAATTGAAGTTGCCGCCCAGGGAGTCGACGCGGCTTATTATCTAGTCCACTCAATGGTATCCGCAGGCGCTGATTATGCAGAACGCGACCGACAACTTGCACAGCGTTTCGCGGAGGTGATGAAGTCCGCTGGAGTGCACCGCGTGATCTACCTCGGTGGCTTGGGAGAATTGGGTGCCGACCTGAGCGATCACCTGCGCAGTCGTCGCGAGGTCGAAACGGTGCTTCGCGAGCATGGCGTGCCGACCACGGTCTTGCGCGCAGCGATGATCATCGGTTCGGGTTCCGCTTCGTTTGAGATTCTGCGTTACCTGGTCGATCGTTTGCCCGTCATGGTCGTTCCGCGGTGGGTGAATACGGAAACGCAACCGATTGCGATTCGCGACGTATTGCGGTACCTGGTCAGTTGCTTGCGAGTATCCGAAACGACCGACCAAACGATCGACATCGGCGGGACCGATGTGCTGACCTACGGCAGCATGATGCACTTAATGGCCAAGGCCATTGGCTTGCGTCGTCGACTGATCCTGCCGGTGCCGGTACTGACGCCACGGCTCAGTTCGCGCTGGATCGGTCTGGTCACGCCGGTCACCAGCAAGATCGCGCGCCCCTTGGCGGAGGGCCTGAAAAACCGAACCGTCTGCCGCAATGATGCGGCGAAGCGCTGGATGCCTGGTCCGCTGTTCGGAGTCAGCGAAGCGGTCGACGCGGCGCTCGGAAAATCGCAGCGTGACGAAATTGAAACACGTTGGTCGACCGCGGGCGAATTGCCGGGCGATCCGGCTTGGTCCGGCGGAACCGTGTTTCGCGATGTACGCGAACGCGTCGTCGAGGCTTCTGCCAGCGAGACGTATGCTGCGATCTGCCGCGTCGGTGGCGACCATGGCTATTGGGGCGCCGACTGGTTATGGCGAATCCGCGGCTGGATGGACAAGTGGATTGGCGGTCCGGGACTGCGCCGTGGCAGACGTCACCCACAGCGGATCGCCTTTGGAGAAGCGATCGATTTCTGGCGTGTCAGCGGACTGGAGACCGATCGCCTGCTTCAACTTCATGCCGAAATGAAGTTACCCGGAGAGGCCGAATTGCAGTTTCGCATCGAACCGCTGGAACCTCAGCGTTGTCGTGTCATCCTGATGGCACGCTTTCGACCACGGGGCCTGCTGGGAATCGCCTATTGGTTCTCCGTCCTGCCGCTGCACTTCTTGGTCTTCCCAACGATGATTCGCGGCATCCAGCGGTCGGCCGAATCGATGAGCAGCGACCGCGCCGCGCCGACTGATCAGCCACAACCGTCGGACGATTCGGCGTCATCTCAAGCCTGATTCCCTTCGGGCCAAAGCGCCAACAGGTTGGCCAACAGCACAAACGCTCCGCCCACGATCAACGTCCCACTGTAGGGCTCGTTCGCGTACGTCACCAAGCAGACAACGCTGAGGAAACCGGGGACGATCATCGCCCATGTCGAGGCGAACAGAGGCTCGAAGGTATAGATCACCGCCGCCTGTCCGGCGGATAAGGAGGGTTGGTATTTGTTCATCCACACGAACGCCAGCAACGACGGAAAAATTACCAACACCATCAGCAGCAAAAAGAATTGCGGCTGCAAGGCCAGCGTCGTCCAACCGCCCACGGCCACTTCTGGAATTTGCGTCTGCAGCGCGCCAAACGTCAACAGCGCGAGTCCCGAAGTGGCGGCGAACATGCTGGGCGTAAAGGCGGCGGAATCGTAGCGTTTTCCCAACTGGTCGACCAACAGGATTTGCGCACTGAAGAAGAATGCTCCCAGCGTGGTCACGCTATCGCCTAGAGTCCATTTTTGCAGTGCGTCCGCGGCGATCACCAATCGGCTGTCTTGCCAGACCAGCAAGCCCGTCAGGATTGCCACGCCAAACAAAGCCACCAGGGCGGCGGAGATCACCGGCACTCGCGGTCGCTGGCGGCGAATCAATGCACTGAATAGCGGAGTAAACACCACCGCCAGACTGGTCAGGAATCCGCTCCGCGAGGCGGGGATGGTGGCCAGCCCGATGACTTGCAAAAACAGGCCCAGAAAAAACAGGGTTCCAATGGCAACGCCCGCCAAGAAATGGGGTCGCCGAACACGACGCAGCAGGCCGCGGTAGAACACCAAAAAAACCAGCAACGCACAACCAAATCGCAACCCAATCATCCAGGCGGCCGAGCCGGTGCGCAGCCACCCCGACGCCGTCCACTCGGTCGCTCCGAAATGCTGATCCATTTGCAGGTTCAAACACTTCATGATCGGAAACGAAGAGCCCCACATGGCGTTGACAATCACCAACGCCAAGATGGCGGTGCGACGGTTCTGCGGGGCGGGTGCGTCGTTCATCGAAGTCACTCTACCACGCCTTGAGAAGGTCCCCCAGGGCCGCACCAAACTTTGCCTCTTCGGCACCCGACCTCGCCGTCAGCACAGGCCTACGAAGACTTGCCAACGGCATCTATATTCTGGGCTCTTCCATCCAACGTTTTGTCTTAGGAGTCCCAGGTGTCGGTCGATCTTCCCAACGTGCTCGCGTCTCGATATGCCAGCCAAGCCATGGTCAACATTTGGTCGCCAGCCAACAAAGTCGTGCTTGAGCGAGAACTGTGGCTCGCCGTCATCGAGGCTCAGCATGACCTTGGGGTGCAGGTTCCCGAGGGCGTCATCCAAGCCTATCGCGACGTGATCAAACAGGTCGACTTGGCTTCGATCGATGCTCGTGAAAGAGTCACCAAACATGACGTGAAGGCTCGCATTGAAGAATTCAACGCGATCGCCGGACAGGAACATGTCCACAAAGGAATGACTTCGCGCGACTTGACGGAAAATGTCGAACAACTGCAGATCCGTTCAGCGCTCGTTTTGGTACGGGAACGAACCGTTACCGCGCTGACGCTGGTGGCGCAACGGGCCGCCGAATTTGCCGAACTGGCAATCGCCGGCCGCAGCCACAACGTGCCGGCTCAGGTGACCACGATGGGAAAACGTTTTGCCAATGTCGCCGAAGAGTTGCTAGTGGCCTTCCAGCGCATCGACGACTTGCTGTCGAGATATCCGCTTCGCGGCGTCAAAGGCCCCGTCGGCACGCAACAAGACATGCTGGACCTGTTCCAAGGAGATGCCGGCAAACTCGATTCGCTGGACCAGCGAATCGCCAAGCGACTTGGTTTTGAATCGTGCTTCGATTCGGTTGGCCAAGTCTACCCGCGGTCACTGGATTTTGATGTCGTCTCGGCGCTCGTTCAGTTATCTTCTGGGCCAGCTAACTTCGCGCGGACGCTGCGCCTGATGGCAGGTGCCGAACTGGCAACCGAAGGATTCAAACCGGGACAAGTCGGTTCGTCGGCGATGCCACACAAGATGAACGCTCGCTCCGCCGAAAGGATCGACGGTTTCGGCGTTATTCTGAGAGGCTATCTATCGATGGTTGGAGGCCTGCTGGGCGACCAATGGAACGAAGGCGACGTCAGTTGCAGCGTCGTCCGCCGGGTCGCATTGCCGGACGCCTTCCTGGCGATCGACGGCCAACTGGAAACCTTCCTGACGGTGCTGGTCGATTTTGGTGCCTACCCGGCAGTGATCGATCGTGAACTGAGACGGTACCTCCCGTTCTTGGCCACAACCAAGATCTTGGTCGCCGCGGTCAAGGCTGGCGTCGGCCGCGAGTTGGCTCACGAAGCCATCAAAGAACACGCCGTTGCCGCCGCCCTCGCGATGCGGGAAACGGGTCGCGATGACAACGATTTGATCGAACGGCTGGCTGCCGATGACCGCATTCCAATGGATTCGCAAACGTTGCATAACGCCATCGGAGCCCCAGCCGAATTCATCGGCAATGCAACGCGGCAAATCGAAGCGGTGGTCGCCAAGGTCGACGCGATTGCAAACCGTTTTCCAGAAGCCGGCGACTACCGACCGGGTGCGATTTTGTAGGCAGCTCGCCTGCTCCGAACCGTTCCAGTAAACCAGTCGCCCAAGAAGCGGGCAGACAGGAGCGCTCCGTTAACCAAGCCACATTGGCGTTAGCTGCGGTTTCCGAATTCGACCGGAGCCTCAGCCCACACGGCTGACGGCTTTCTGCGGAAAGATTTACGCAAACCTGCTTAAAACTGCAGGTTGAATTTTTCGGTCATCGCGCGGCGAATCTCGGCCGTCAACTTATCAACGGTTGTCAACATGCTGCGGTAATCCATGTATCCGGCGCCGCGAGCCTGCGCGTCGATGACTCGCTGGTAATCGGCGGAGGAATTCGGATCGTAGTAGTCATAGCCGCCACCGTAGCCATAGCCGCCACCGTAGCCATAGCCGCCACCACCGTAAACGGAAACTCCCTGCGAAAGCTCTTGGCCCGCTTTGACTTGGCCTGCCTTGATGCTGGTCGTCCGCATCGTCAGCGCGTTGTTACGCAGCAAGCTGGAGACATCGGCGCTGTACGCAACCATCTGTGGATCGACATTCAACGTTCCCAGTTCATCGATTTTCCGAGCATGCTGGTCGTTCCACTTGGCTCGCGCTCCAGGCGTTTGAGCTTCGTGCTTGCGAACGCGCTGGACCACTGACTGAACTTGATCGAAGTAGGCTTTGGTTTGATAACCGTTCGGGCCCTTGCTGGTGTCGAGCTGCATGCGTTCTTTGCCCATCGAGTCGGCAACCTGCTCAGCCTCAGCGCGGATGCTAAACAGGTTCAGCACACCTTCAAGCGATGCTTCGGAAATCGGACCTTGAAAGTTCATCGTGTTCTCTTCGACCTTGACCGTCCAAGACAACACTTCGGGTGCCGCCGTCCCGTTGCGATCAAGGATCTCCTTCAGCAGTTCATTGGCGATGGGCCGCAGGCTTGCGGGAGATTTGTTGAATTCAATGGAAAGAATGCATTCCGCCAAACTACGACGACCAACAATGACGCTGACACCTCGGACCGACGCCAGGATACGAGCAACCGATTCGGGACGATTAGCTTTCAGGGAAGTGAAGCTCTCCAAACGCTTGGCCAACGGCGCCGGCGAGAGGATATCTTGAACCTGCATTGCAAACATCAGCGACAGATACTGTTCGGGACGCTTCGCCTGTTGCACCAAGTAAGGTGCCGGTTGAGCAGCAAGCCCAGGACTGAGCCAATCGGCTAGTAAAGGACGATTGGCAGGTCGCAAAAAGCCGAGCTTCGCTTCTTTGCCGGGGACAAGATACATTTGCCGTGGCGACCAAACGACCTCCGTATCGGCCACCTTATCGACGTATCCACCGATCGATGACGCCAAACCCTCAGCCGGAACGGGCTGACGAAGAGTCGCATAACCGGCTTCCCATTTAGGCGTTAATCCAATCGGGTCCATATCAGCGATCAACCAGACGTCTTCGACGTTATCGGATAACTGCGAGGGAATGTCTGCTGCCGCCATCAGCTTCTTTAGCGATGGTAGGTGAAGGTATCCGGCCGCATTCGCGCGGGACGGTGTTCGCTCGAGCAATCCGCTCAATTTGGGATCTTCGGCAAGCAAACAAGCCGAAAACATAAGGACTGCGAACAGAGAACCAAAACGTTTGGGAAGCAACGCTGACATGGTGAAAACCTTAGAAAAAAGCGTCTAATCATCTTACGCAGCGATCAGGGGAGCGTTGCGACTGACCCACTCCAAGCCGGCTCGGAGGCGTCTCGTTTCAAATACGGACCGGAGTCCCAACGGCTTGCGTCTTGCTAATCTGAAAGCCATTTCAGCAAGCCTGCCTCCCTTCCTGCCTCCCTGCGGCTTACCATTGGATTGAAAGGGATGACGCAAGCCACCGGCCCCAATCCTGCGGGGACTTTGGCTAACACCCTGATGGCCTTTGGTTCCTAGAGTACACTCGAAAGAATCCAACGACAACCAAGACTTCAGTGTCTAGAAATTGCAAACTTGCTCAGGAATCCCCATGAGTCGAATGCTTCCATGTCTGATTCTCACGGTTCTGCTTGGCACGTGCCTTGCCAACGCGGCTCAGGCGAGGCAGTGGCATAGCAAAAATGGCCAATATTCGGTCGAAGCGGTCGCCATTGCGTTCAATGAAGATCTTGTGATTTTGAAGAAAGCATCGGGAGATTTGGTCGCCGTCCAACGCTCCGAATTGTCGGCCGCCGACCGAGTGTATCTCCAACAGAAAGCCGCCACGCCGCCGGTCGATTCGGTCGATTCGTGGCAAACTTGGACGACCGACAAAGGCTTTCGGTTTCGTGCCCGCGTGCTCGACTTTGGACGTGAACCGGTCACCATTCGCGCCACATCGAACATGGTCTTCATCAATGATGAACCGTTTTCCTCGCTTGATCCGCTACATCAAAAGGTAGCGTTGCGAGTGATTTCACGAATCGAGAACGTCCCCCTATCAAATGTTACCGAGTTACTGAAATGGACGAACCAGCAGGAGAATGATAAGCAGACCTATACGCTGGAAGGGGTCAAAGTGGAACTGGAGAGTGGCGACACGATTGGCATTCCCTTCTTTATGTTCGCTCCGGCCGAGCAGCAGATCCTGAAGTGGGGCTGGAAAGCGTGGCAATCGCAACAGGATGACGCCGCCGCGCAAGCCCGGGAGAGCTTTCTAATGAGATCCCAAGCGGATGCCTACCAGCGCGATCGGCAACAACAACGCCAGATCGAGATGTTGAAGTTGAACCTGCTGGCCACCCAGGCTGGCATCGTGGATATGTGGGAAGTCAGCTTGCGGCCGGCCCCAGGTCGTTACGGCCGTCCATTGCAAGTTTTAGTTCCAGCAGAAAACAGTGACCTCGCATCTCGCAAGGCGCTTGCACAGCACCCAGGTTATGTACTGGGTCCGGTTCGCAAAGTCAGCCGCTGAGCGTCGGGTAACAAACCGCCAGGGAGAGGGCAGGTTGAGGTGCGTGTTTTCTGACAGAGCCTAGCTGGCTTTGCGTCAAAACGTTCGGTTACCTATCGTGTTGGCTATGGCGACCCCCTGTCCTTTTTACTCAGTGGCCAATTGGCATGGAATCCAAATACTCTTTGGTGCGCATTCAGACACTCTGTTTAGCAGTCATTGCAACAGCGGTTTTGACCTACATGATCTATTGGCTCCGGCCGGTCTTGATCCCATTTGTGGTTGCCTTGTTCGTCGTCAGTGGCGTGACTCCGTTACTGGAGACATTGGAAAAACGATTGGGAGTCAATCGCCTAATTGCCGCTGCGATCACTTTCCTAACCGGGCTGGTGATGATCGTCTTGCTGGGCTTCTGCCTTTGGCTTTCAGTTCTTCAGATGACAGAAAAAGGCCAGGCCTATCGGCAACGTGTCGATGCGATCATCGTCTCCGCTCAGGACTGGTTAGACTTCGATTTGACCAGCCCCGCCGTGCTGCGTCCGAATGCAATTACGCGGGCGGAAGCGAGTTCCAAAACGGACAGTGAAACGAACCGTCCGCGAGAGTCAGAAACACCGATCGTGGCAGAGGAGGGGGGTAGTACAACCGATCAAACAGTTCAGCAACTCCGTACCTCGTTGGATGGTTTTCTTCGCCAAGGGTTGGCAACCTTGTCGGCGGAACTCTTTAGTTTGGCAACGACCAGTGTCATTGTCTTGATTTACGTCTTTTTCTTGCTGCTGGGTTCCGTCGAAATTCGAGATGCATCCAGTCCCTTGCGGGAAATCGATGGCCAAGTCCGCAGCTATTTGTCGCTCAAGACAATCATCTCCATGATCACCGGGGCTGTGTTCGGTCTGACGCTATGGCTGTTCGATGTGCCAATGTCGTTGACCTTTGGCGTGTTGGCCTTCCTGCTGAATTACATCCCGAATGTGGGCCCGCTGGTGGCTACGATCTTGCCGATTCCGTTCATCATCCTGCACCCAGAAGGTACTTGGATTTGGATGGTGTCGGCCATCACCGCGACTTCGTTGATCCAAGTTTTCAGCGGGAACGTCGCGGAACCAAAGTTGATGGGCGATTCGTCGGGCCTGCACCCGGTTGTGATCCTGCTGGCACTGATGTTCTGGGGCATGATGTGGGGCATCACCGGAATGTTTCTCGCGACTCCGATCACGGCGGGAATCCGCATCGTGCTGGAAAGTTTCCCGTCGACTCGTCCCGTCGCTGGTCTCATGGCGGGACGCTGGGCCCGTGGCAACTTCACCGCTGCCGAATAAGATCTCTTACGGGATTGACGTCGAATTATTCTGGACACATTCCACTTCCGGGAGACTCTCGTCTGGGGCTTCGGCGGCAACGCCAGCGTGATACTGTTCGTAAAGGTAAACCGGAATGGGCAAGTCACCGAGATAGTGCTCGATGAACGGTTTGACTTCCGACCACTCCAACGCCCCAACACCGGTTGCCAAACGTGGCAATGCAAGACTAGCGATCGCCTCCTGTTCAACCACCTGGCGCAATCGTTTCAATACGCGATTCACATATTCAATATGCGCTTGCCCGGCACGGTGCCCATGATTTGCAGAGGAGGTCTGTTGCGTCAGCAAGCAGATAATCCGCAAACTTTCCGGCCCGTTCCAAATCCAAACGTTCCCCGGCCTGGGATCCGTTTGGTGACACCACTCTTGAAACTCCTCGGACATCGCGGGCCATTGCCGGCTGAGAGAAGACGCCAAGCCATGCTGAAACGTATCCGCGGGGGCGACGCCGTGGGCGATCGCGGCGGCTTGTGAGAGGAGGATATCCCCAGAGACTTCGTAGATCATGACTTCACTGCAAGAAGAGAGTACAGGCGCCGCCACAGCTTGAGTAAAAACTCGCCTTCGCTTTCTTGATGCACTCGGCGTGCCGAAGTCCCGCAGTGGCGTTTTTTACTCGACTTAACAAGCCGCGGCCATGACATTGCCTTCGCGATGCGCACCAGCGCCCACAAACGCGCCCCAACGCACATCGGCAAGGAGTCGCTGCAGATGAAAACACTGCCCCGAAATAGGTCCCAACAGCTCTAAGCAGGCAGCTAAGAGTCAGCCGGCAAATGAGCCGTTTGGGCGATAGCCCCGGTTGAACGCGGGAACCGGGGCTATCGCCCAAACGGCTCACCGATTTCTGCGGAATGATTTGGACAACCCTGCTTACCGCTGGTGCTTCTCAAACCAAGCCATCGCTGCGGTGGCGATTCCTTCGTGAGCTCCCTCGAAGATCGTTAACCGCGCCCGTCCCGCGGTCCGCCTGAGGTAGTAATCACGCCCAAAGGTTTTATCAAAACCGACGTCGCCGGCGCGGGGTTGATCCAGGCGCCCCGTTTTACGGGAGATCTGCTTAATCTCTTCAGGGCTGACCGGGAGTGCTTGGTTCGCGACCGCCAGCAGGTTAAAGGCGTCAATCGAATGCTTCACCGGAACCGACCCTCGGTGCCCGTCGTGCACTCCGGCCGCGATGTCGATCGGCAAGTCTTTCGCTTCGGCAAGGTGCGTCAGCGGTGAACGCAATCGATACTGTTCATCGACCACCGCGGAATCCCCCGGTGCGCCGCCGCAACACTTTTCCATCATGTTGCCGTAACGCTTACCAGTATGTCGCGAATGCCAAGCGGCGATGTCGCTGATGCCAACCCAAGCACTCGCGGCGGTCCAGCGGTGCGGATACAAGCCGGCCATCATCATCGTCATATGGCCACCGCCTGAATTTCCCGTCAGAAAGAGATTCGTTCGATCAACCGAATGCGATGCACAAACCGACTCGACTGCGTCCAAAATGTCTTGCTGTGCCAGGGGAGAACCGAGTGCCGCCGTTGTCTGATTGGGCCCGCGAAAGTTAGGAAAGAGATAGAACCACCCGCGTTGATAAACCAGTTCCTCCAACGCGGTGTTCCGCTGTTGCATATCGGCGCTCCAACTGTGCAGGCTGATCACCATCGGCAGTGGCTTTCCCGCAACTGCTTGCCGAGGCACGATCAGATAGGCGGCCTGCGTCGACCCATCGCGCGTGCTTTGGAATTCGATCCGCTGCCGACGATCGGGTTGGTCCGCCGATGAAGCCACCGATGGCTGGTCGGATGACTGGGGATCTTGCGCGACACAGGAAACACTAATCCCAACGCATAGAAAACAGCAGACCAACAGCGACGAAAAACGAACCATGCAACCCAATCTAAACACCGTAACACTCCCGATGAAGGCAACCCACTAAATGCGAAGCATGCTCCGAGCCACTTCGATGCTCGCACAACCCCTACACCGCATACTGGCCAATCGCTTCGTCGGCTGCGATCGAGAGCGGTTGGTAACCGTTGTGACGGAGCACTTCGTAGGGCGAATTACTGCGGGCGTTGTAGCAAACGATGAACGACCAACGGGGATCCTCACTGGTATTCTGATCCGAACGATGCAGCACGTTGCCGTGAAAGAAGAGTGCATCGCCGGGCTCCATTTCGGCGTACTGCAGCGGCAGTCGTTGCATAATCGCTTGCACTCGCCGTTCATCGGCTCCCGTCTGCCCGGCAACCTTGCCATGATCCAGTCGGCCCAAATGATGCGATCCCGGAATCACCTGTAAACAGCCATTTGCTTTCGTCGCACGATCAATCGCAATGTAGCAACTGATCATGTCGGGCGCTAAGCATCCATAGTTGTACCAATAGCCATAATCTTGATGCCACTCCCACGCGCCGCCGACCCGAGGTTCCTTGAGCATCAGTTTGTGATGGTAGTGATAAACCTCCTCGCCCAACAGGAACTCCGCGGTGGAGGCAATCCGGCGGCAGCGCGAAATGGTGCTGAACAGATCGTCGCCCAATTCGTCGCGGACTGCCAACACCGTCCGGCCACCTTGTGAATCAGCGCGTGCCGTCGCGGCCGCTTCCATCTGCCGGTCTTTACGCGCCACAGCGCTGATCAATCGCGCCTCATCCGCATCAAACATACCGGGCACCAGCAAGCAACCGGTATCGCGAAAGGTCGCAGCATGGGTTTCATCTGGCGTAAAAAAGCTTCTCGACATAACTGCTTAAAACTCGGGGTTGCGGCGATGAGTAAACGGGTAACTTTTCACAATCGAAACGACGAGCGCCGAAAAGCGATAATCGGCGGCCGTGGTTTGCTCAACAGCCTCTTCGATCACGCACTCGTCGGCCAGCTCTAAACCACGTCCAAATGCATAGATAGTCAGATTCCTCGCCAGCGTGGTCGCGAATGCCTCTCGTCGATCGAGCAGAATTTGCTTCAAGGCAGCCGGCCCGTCAAACGCTTGTCCACCAGGCAGTTTGCCCGAGGCGTCGATCGCGACACCGGCCTCTTGATCTCGCCACTGGCCGATGGCGTCATAGTTTTCAAAAGCGAACCCCAACGGGTCCATTTTATCATGACAACTGGCGCACTGGGCATCACGCCGATGAAGCTCCAGCATCGCACGCAGCGTCACTGGGCCTTGGTCACTGGTCGTTTCCTCCAGCGCCGGCACGTTCGGCGGCGGCGGCGGCGCGGGCGTTCCGAGGATGGTTCCGGCAATAAAGTTGCCGCGCCGTGGAACATTGGTGCGTCCAGGATCGGATTGCCGCATCAACAACGCGGCAGTCGTCAGCACGCCACCACGTCGCCGATCCTGCAGGCCTACTTTTCGAAAGTCGGCTCCTGCCACACCTTGAATGCCATAATGCACGGCCAGTGGTTCATTCAAGTGCGTGAAGTCGGCGTCGATCAGCGTCGTCAGCGACAGGTCGTTTTGCAACATATCGCCCACAATCTGGTAAACCTCTTCTTGCATCGCGGTGGCCAGCACAGCATCAAATTGCGGAAAGGCCTTGGCGTCCGGTTTGTGCGACTGCAGTTCGCGGATCTGCAACCATTGCCCAAAGAAGTTTTCTGCCAACGCTCGGCTGCGCGGATCAATCAGCATCCGCCGTGTTTGTTGCTCCAAAACGTCGGGGTTGGATAATTCACCAGTCTCGGCGAGCTTCAACAGCGGTTCATCGGGTGGCGCCGACCACAGAAAAAAACTCAGCCGCGAGGCGAGATCGAACGGGTCCACCGGGTAGGCATATTCGGCATCGGGCTGGTTCTGCTCGATCCGCATCAGGAATCGAGGCGATAGCAGGACGCCGATCAGTGACTGCCCAACGGCTTGAGGATGCGTTTGGCCCTCGTCGATCGCCATGTCATAGATCCGCAGCAGTCGCTCGACATACGCATCTTCAACCGGTCGCCGAAAGGCGCGTCGCGCGAACCGCTGCAAGATTTGTTGCGCGGCCTGACGCGGCGGTACATCTTCACTTGGTTTAATGAAAAAGACGCTCGCCGGTTCGTCTCCGCTCGGCACCTGCTGCTCAAGTAGCGCCGACACGCATTTTTTTGCAGCCTCATGATACTGCTCGACCTGAGCAGGCGTCAGCGTGAGGCTGTCGGCGATATTGTCAAAACCATAGCTATCGGGATCGGGCGAAAACGTTTCCCCAAGACGCAGGTCAAGACCTGTCAGATAGCGAATCGAATGGTCATACTCGACCCGATTCAAGCGACGAATGCGTGGGCGACCGGGATCGCGGAGCGTCTCGCAATCAAGTTCGCTGACCGTTTGCTTGAGAAACCTTACCAACAAATCACGGTCTTTGTCGCTGGGTTGTTTGGCATCCTCAGGCGGCATCTCGCCATCCTGCAAACGCTCGAGCGCTCGCAGCCATACGGCCCGATTCGCGGCAATCATCCGAGGATTCTCGTCGGCCTTCAAATCGACATCGCCGGTCGGCTGGTCGCCTGCATGGCAGCGGTAGCAGTACTGCTTGACCAAGCCTCGGATATTGCGGTCCCAGGACAGTTCTTCCTCGTGCTTGCCAGGCTGCGCAAACGCGGGAGCCACCACCGACAGACCCCAGACTGCCGCCAACAGCAACGGCAGGCATCGGTTCATGCAAGCGTTCCATGTTCGCATCACGACAGTTGACCCAGTCGACCGGTGCTGTCACCGAACGATTTCAAGTCGACCCCGACGCGGTCTAACATGTTGAGATAGAGATTGCAGATCGGCGTTTTCTGTTCCAGTTTCAAATGTCGTCCACCACGGATCGTGCCGCCCCCACCACCGGCCACCAACACCGGCAAATCGTCGTGATTGTGTTTATTGCCATCGCTCAAGCCCGATCCGTAGAGGATCACGACATTGTCGAGCAACGAACGTTCTCCCTCACGGATGTCGGCCATGCGTTGCAACATGCGGGCAAACAGCTCCATATGATGCGTGTTGATCCGCGTTAACTGATCGAGGTATTTCGGTTCTTTGCGGTGGTGGGAACTGGAGTGGTGGGAACCGGGCGCATCGATTTCCGGATAAGAACGACCTGACTTTTCATTAGAGAACAAAAACGAAGCAACGCGCGTGGTGTCGGTTTGAAACGACAGCGTCATGATGTCCAACATCAAATTCACGTGATCGGCGTACAGTTCTGGAATGCCTCGTCCATCGGGGATCGCAACCTCCAACAGGTTACTGAAGCCATCGCGTTCGGGGACCGCATCTTTGAAGGCCTCTTGATGGTGCGAGTAGCTATCTCGGCTGGCAGCGTCGACGCGCCGCTCAACACTTCGCAAACCGTCGAGGTACTCTTCAACTTTGCGGCGATCTTCGAAACCGAGTCGTCTTTGCAGGTCGCGTGCGTCTTCACGGACGAGGTCTAACACGCTGGACTCGGCAGACGGTTCGGCGCTGCGTTGCTCTTGCGGCGCGTCCCAATGGGGATGCTGCGGAGGCGCGTCGCGAAACAGTCGCTCGAAAGCTTGCTTGGGATTCAGTTCCAACGCTGCCGGCGTCGTCTTGCTTCGCCAGGAAATGTGCGAGAGATACGTTCCGCTGTAACCATGATCGCCACGGAAGCCAGGATCGATTCCCATCGCGATCGAATCGACAGGCGTCCCCAGCCCGATCTCGCGAGCCGCCACCTGATCGACCGACGCCGCACCGACCTCTGGTTCTTCCGAATGTTTACACTTCACGCCGGTAAGAAAACCACCGCCGGCCGGCTCGTGTCCGGCGCTCTTGCCGTTGCAATGTTCGGCAGCCAAGTTGCTGACGACCACCACGTTTTCCTTGACCGACTCCAACGGCGAAAGGATCTTCGGAAGCTGGTCGAGTGACTCGCCGTCCTGTGGCCGCCAATCATTCATGTTGACGCCGTTGGGGACGTAGAAATACGCTAACCTGACGGGTGCCTGGCTGGCTCCACTGCCTGCCGCTTTGGCCCATGCCGCCCGCGGTGCCGCCGAATCCAACCATGGCAAGGCGAGTGCGATACCTGTTCCGCGAAGCAGCGTGCGACGAGACAACTTGGCAGATCGTGACATGACATTCTCACGGTTGGAAGCGACAAAAAACGTCGCAGAGTTAGGGCAGACAGTCGCCGGGCGGGAAGCCGGTATTGTAGGCTGGCCAGGGAGTGGTTGTCGAACCCGAACAGAGCATTTCCAGCCATGTAGACGACTTCGAGCAGACGCCGTTGCCCAACGATTGCCGACGCATGCTAGGATAAAACTTCCACTTTGTTGCCGAACCTGTCCCTCCAAACTCCATCGCGGGAAGCTCGATTCGTGTTCCAGAACCATCTACTTGCATTGACGCTTTTAGCGCTTCCAACGGCCGCCGCCGAAGCCCAAGAAGCGATCAACGAACAGGCCTTGCGGGGCCATATTCGCTTTCTTGCCGACGACCTGCTCGAAGGCCGCGGCCCCGGATCACGCGGTGACGAAATCGCACAGATTTACCTGGCAACGCAGTTCCAAGGCATGGGCCTAGTGCCTGCCGGAAACGATGGTGGCTGGACACAGCCCTTCCCACTGGTCGGCGTGCAAACCGAATGCCCCCCGACGATCACCTTTCAGGGAGCGAAGCCGGTCACGTTTCGTTACTACGAGGACTACATCGTCACCAGCGGTCAGGCTCAGGCGACCGTCGCGGTGCAAGATGCGCCACTGGTCTTCGTTGGGTACGGAATCCAAGCCCCCGAATACGACTGGGATGACTTTAAAGATGTCGACGTGCGCGGCAAAATCCTGGTGATGATGAACAACGATCCGGCGGATGACCCGGGCTTGTTCGAAGGTAAACGCAGGCTGTACTACGGGCGTTGGGATTACAAATACGCGATGGCAGCCAAAATGGGAGCCGCCGGGGCCTTTATTATCCATACCGAAGCCTCCGCGGGTTATCCGTACCAGGTGGTGCAGACCTCCTGGAGCGGCGAAGAGTTTGAACTGGAAGACGAAGGCCAGCCCCGAACCAAACTGAAAGGTTGGTTGACCGAAGAGGCGGCTCGGAAATTAGTCGCCTCCACCGGCATGGATCTCGATGACCTGCGCGCACGCGCGGAACGACGCGACTTCCGACCGATCTCGCTGCCAACCTCGCTGTCGATGCAAGTTAAGGCGGAAGTGAGAAAGCAACAGACCGCCAACGTGCTGGGCATGCTGGAAGGGACCGACTTAAAAGACGAGTACGTCATCTTCATGGCGCACCATGACCATATCGGTATCGCGGCACAACGCAGCGCCGACGGTGACAACATCTACAACGGAGCAATCGACAACGCTTCCGGAACCGCCGCCTTGTTGATGCTCGCCCGTGCCTGTACGGAATTGCCCGAGCGGCCTCGTCGATCGATCTTATTTGCTGCCGTGGGTGCCGAAGAACAGGGTTTACTGGGATCGGAATTCTTCGCCGCCAACCCGACCGTTCCACCTGGCAAAATGGCTGCGGTGATCAACGTCGACGGCATCAATTGGCTTGGCAAAACCCACGATGTCAACATGATTGGGATGGGGAAATCGAGCCTCGATGACGTCCTGCAGCAGGTCGCGAGTACTCAAAATCGAATTGTCACCCCAGACCACTTTCCCGACCGCGGCTACTATTACCGCAGCGATCAGTTTTCGCTCGCCAAAATCGGCGTGCCGGGAGTCTATTTGCACTCCGGACTGAACGTGATCGGCAAACCGGTGGGCTGGGGGAAAGAACAGTTGGACGATTGGGTCAAGCGTGACTATCACCAGCCGAGCGATGAGTATCGCGAGGACTGGGACCTTAGTGGTGCGGTGCAGGATGTGCAGTTGCTGTTCAAGGTTGGCATGCAAGTCGCCACCGGAGACCAAATGCCCTTCTGGAACGCAGGCGACGAGTTCGAAGCGGCTAGAAAAGCGGCGATTGCCGAGACGCAGTAAAGGCGCCAACCTCTCTCTATTCGTTCATCAACGTCTTCAGTTCGCGCATCATGGCGAACGCTTTTTCGTAAGACGCTTCCTCACCGGGAAGCGATTCTTCGAACTGCAAACCGTTGCGGATCATCCACGTGACGAACGAAGACATGTCACGTCCGTCGGTGGCACGATCAAAGGCGACTCCGCGGAGCGCCGCAGCGCTGCCGGTTTCACTGATGCGACGGACGTCGTGATCCAGACGAGCCAAGAAATCTTCGGCCTGATGTACCTTTGCAAATTCGCCAGTGGTGAATTGCTGGCGTTTGTTCGGCGGATAACTTTTAAAGAAGCTGCGTGACAACTCGCCCACGGCTTGTTCCAGTTCCGCAATCGCACCGACATCGCCCTGGCGTTCCTCGTCACCGGCCAATGCGACGATCGTTTCCCGCGCCCGTTCGACGCGCTGACGAGGCAGGTCAAAGGCCGGATCGCGCAGTGCCGCCGGCCACCAGTCCAAATCCATGCCTGCCGCATCGCCGGGCCGAAAAACCAGCGTTCCGCCACCTCGGTTGCGACCACGGACACGCAGATCATGCAACATCTGATCATCCAAATCCATGCGACTGCCGATCGATTCCCGCATCGATGGACTCAACTCGATCCCATAGCTGAGCGGGGTGCGATAAAAGACGTCCAGAAACGCGTTCAAGGCGACTCCCTTGGCGACCGCGGCTCCCGATCGTTTGCGATCGGTGTCAAAAGTTTCTAACACCCGGCTGTCGCGTTCTTCTCGCAGCTTAATTTTTTGATCGGTGCGTTCCATGTACACATCCAGCATTGCCATCTTGCCGCGTTCTCGCGCCTCGCGGCGTTCGTAGTAAACACGCACATGCTTCAGCCAGTTATCCAGTTCCCTATCCACCGCCTCGGCAAGTTTCTCGCGAGCCTTCGCGTAGTACAGGTTACCCTGCTGCAGATCCTTCCAAGCTTCCCCCTGAGATCGAATCATGTCGGCTTGGGCTTCGACTCGCTGCGCAATGGCATCATTGTTTCGGTTGCGTTCGAAAACGTTGACCTGCCCCTCGGATTCCGCAGCGAGCAACAGGCAGCATGCAAAACAGACGCAAGATCGGATCATGGTAAGGTCTCGGGCGAGAGGGCAGCGAACTGGAGGCATTCATGGATTACCGCAGGCAGCGCCAGGTCTGCCATCGTACGGACGTCTTCAGGGGCAGCATCTTGTAAACTGGAGGTTGGCTGGACGAACATTCCGATCACCCGTCCGCTTTCGTCCAACACCGGAGCACCCGACACATTCCAGCTCGACAGCGGCTGTTCAAAACCGACTTCGACGCGGCCGATATCCGCATCAGGTGGACGCACTAGCGCATGCACCCGAGCCGGCACAACCAATACGGTATTCTTTGCGGTGGCGTCATAATAGGGATCCTCGACATCGATACCGACACTGGCAATCGAGACCGCCTGCCGAGCTCGCGGTAGGTTGCCGGCCATCGTTCCCGTTGCGAGCTCGCGTAGTTCGGCAAAATTCTCTAGCGTTAACCAACCGACATCGTAACAGACCATCCGGTCGCGTAAGGCGAGTTCTTCGCCAGCGATCTGTTTCAATTGCTCCGCCAACCCGGCTGCTGCCCCAGGAGACACAGCGGCGGAAGAGGAGGCCGTCGAAGCGTCAGGATGGTCGGCAACAGGAATGGTGTTTGAACGCAGAGCGTTATACTGCGTTTCCAGTTCGCGAGACCGCTGCAGCCCACTCGCATACTGCGGATGCACGCCGGTATTTTGAATCGGGAAACGTCGGCCCGATGCGCAGTGAACGACCTCGCGACGAGAGAGCCCCTGTGCATCCAAAGACGCCAATGCATCGACCACCGAGGCAGTCGTTACCAACCGTTGACCATCGGGCGTCCAGGCCACGCCAAGCCGAAACGCGGGCTCGCCGTCGGGCTCGGCTGCGAGCACCCAAAATAGGCGCGACTGGGCAACTTCGGTCGGCGTCGGTGGTTCCGCGGCTTGCGGGAAAGTCACCGCGGGCTGCGATGCTTCCGGCGCAGCAGTACCGGGTGACCAAGCAACGGTTTGGTCGGAATCGACCACAAAGTCGGTCCGCGGCTGTGGCGAAACGAGATCGGCAGCGGGCGTATCGGCCCGAGGAGTAGCCGATACGGCGGCCGTCCCTCCCAAACTTTGCTTGATCCGATCGCCTGAAATCGTCAGTAAGAAATACAGCAACACCGAAAGCAGTGAACCGACGAGAAACCAAATCCCGAAATTCGCGGATGGCAAGCGAGGGGCAGCCTGTGGTTCGATGGCCGACGACGGCTGTTCCAAAGCACGCATTCGCTGAGGATCAACCGCGACGGTTGGCCGAGCCGCCGAAGGATGTGCAGTCGACGACGCTGACGGCGCAATCAGCAATGGTCGCGGGGGCTTATTGACTGCCGCAGCCAACAAGTCTCTAACCGGGACCGCAGTCGATCCGAAATAGACCACATCATCGGGCTGAACCGCGATGGCCCGTTTGACGCGATGCCGAACACCCCGCAGATCGATCGAAACGCCGTTGGTGCTTTCCAAGTCCTCGACAACCCACGTTTGATTGTGCCCCACCATAAACCGTGCATGCACGCTGGAGATGTTTGGCTGGTCGACGACCACGTCGTTCTCTGGATCACGACCAATCAGCACAATCTGTTTGGCCGCCGCACTATCGGGCCAAGGCATCGTGAACGACTTGCCCAACGTCAACGACGAAGCAGGATGTACCGCGGTCCGCGACGTGACAGGCTGACCGTCACAGAAGGTGCCATTGGTGCTTCCGCAATCGACCAGAAAGTACTGACTGCCACGACGGGACAGATGACAATGCTGCGACGAAACGGTCGGCGCGTCGACCAACAAATCGCATGACTCCGCGGAACCGATAATCCATTCTTGATCGGTCATCACACTCAGACGCCATCGCCGCGAGACAAAAGAAAACGAAACCGTTGTTCGCCGATTTGGAACTCGGCATCCTGATCAAGCATCACACGTTCGATCCGCATCCACGTCCCATTCACGCTGCCTACATCTTCGATTTGCCATCGCCCACGCACACAGGAGATGCGGGCATGCATGGGACTGAGGAAGGGATCCCGAGGCGGCACGATATCGCACGCCCGCTCGTCCGATCCGACGGTTGCACCGGAGCTGGGAACATCAAACCGAGTGGTCGACTCGCCGGCTAGCCATTCCAACCACACACGACCGGCCGCAGTCTCCGCGGGACCAGCAAAGGCCCGTGTCGAGCGGATATCCTGGTCGTTCCATTTCTCGTTTTCGAGGATGTGAAACCGGTAACGATGGCTGGCGAGGATCAGCTCTTTTTTGTCGGCCAACGGTGCGCGATTAATCCTCACAAAAGTTCCGTTCGTGCTCTTCAAATCGGTCAGTCGCCACCTTGCTCGGCCTTCGCTTTGCACGCATGCGAGTTCCACGTGCTTGGCTGAAATGTCGGGGTCTCCGGCAAGCACAATATCGGCACCAATTCGACCGATCACCGTCCGTGCGACACGCAATCGGAAGACTTCGCCGTCGACCAACTGCCCATCGTCCAGTGCGACGAGCCGTGGCACCGGCGGTCTTCGCTGAGGCCGAAAAATGGGCGTCGTGTCCGGTGCCAAAGGCTCGGCTGCCGCGACCACCGGGCCAATCGACGACGAGCTAGATTTGCCCGCGGCCTTGGTGGTGGAATGGACCGGCTCGTTGCCTGGAGCTTCCACCGGTGGAGGTACCGGCGGAGCGGGGGGGGTCAGTCCATGGCCAGCCCCACTCGACGGGCTGGCCGGCGGCGGCTCCAGCAGCGTCTCCTTGGCATCATCGGGGCGTCTGCCGGAATGCCCGAGACGACCATTGGGCTCATCAGGAAAGATTTCAATCGCCGTGCGCCGAATACTCGCTGTGGGCGGGGCGCTCGCTGGGGGCCGAACGCTCGCAGTGGGATGGGCCGCGTTGACCGGTACCCGCGTTACCGCGCCGCAAGCCGGACAATGACCGCCGACAGCTAACAATGCAGCGTGACAGGCGGGGCAAGCGGGCATAGCGTCAACTTTCAGAAGAATGAGCTGGACAAGATCGCTGGTTAAGCACGGAGTCAAACCGCTGCCTACAGAATAACCACAAGCCCACTCGGACCGCAAATCTTAGCACCACTCAACCGATCCGGCGTTGTGCCCAATGACTTTTGTCGAGGAGTTTAACTGCGGCCGCCTGCCAATTCGGTGGCCCGTTGCACGCGCTGAATCGCAATCATGAATGCGGCCGTGCGGAGGGAAACGTCGTGCTGCTGGCTGATTTCCCAAACTTTTTCGAAAGCATTGACCAGCGTCAACTCCAACTCGCGGCGGACTCGATCAAGCGGCCAACGGTAATGCTGGCGATTCTGCACCCATTCGAAATAACTGACTGTCACCCCGCCAGCGTTGGCCAAAATGTCGGGCATAATGGTGACGCCGCGGTCGTGCATCTGTTTATCAGCCAGCGGATAAATTGGGCCGTTAGCGCCTTCGATAATGATCGGGGCGTGTATCTTGTCGACGTTCTCTGCCGTCACCACGCCACCCAGCGCGGCGGGAATCAAGATGTCGGCATCTTCCAGCTCCAGCAGCGCCGAACCGGGCAGGTGATCGCAATGCGAATACCCCTCTAACAAACCGTTAGGGTGCTCCAGGGTGTAACGCAGGATGTCGGGAATATTCAGCCCTTCGCTGCTGTAATAGGTACCCGAAATATCGCTGATCGCAATGATCGGGAACTGGGCGTCGTGCAGGTATTTGGCGGCATGCGAACCGACGTTCCCAAATCCTTGGATGGCGACGCGCGATTTTTCTGCTTTTCGACCTAATCGACCGATCAGCTTCATCGTCAAAATACCGACGCCCCGCCCGGTCGCCTCTTCTCGGCCCTTGGCACCATATTCCTCAACCGGCTTGCCGGTGATCACTGCTGGATTAAAGCCGTGGTATTTTTCCCACTGATTTCGAAACCACGACATGACTTGATAATCGGTGCCCATGTCGGGTGCCGGGATGTCGCAGTCAGGGCCGACAATGTCTTGGATCTTGTCGACGAACGCACGCGTCAAGTGTTCTTTTTCCCGCATGCTCAACTCACGCGGATTGACTCCAATGCCTCCCTTGGCACCCCCGTAAGGCAAATCGACCACGGCCGTTTTCCAGGTCATCAAACTAGCCAACGAACGGACTTCGTCGAGATTGACTTCGTGGTGAAAACGCAGGCCACCCTTCATTGGGCCGCGGCTGTTATTGTGTTGTACGCGGTAACCAACGAAGGAAGCGAGTTCGCCGTTGTCTCGTTCAATGGTGACTTGAACGGAAACTTCGCGGTTCGCCATCAGCAGCATCTCGCGCATCTGCGGCGGCAATTCCAGCAGTTCGGCAGCTTCATCAAAGTAGTACTGAACGGCTTCGAATGCACGCATCACAGAAGTCCTCGATCACTAGAAAAGAAATTTGGAAAGAAGCAGGGGGATTCGTCTGGTGGGTCGCGATCAAGAGACAGCGCCAGGAGACAGTAAACTTTACGAGCCCGAACCGAAAAGAACCAATCGAAAGCAACAACCGTCTGATCGCACGACCGCTTCCACGAAGCCTGAACGTGTTATTCGGGTTGTTTCGGCAAACACAAGTAGCCAGCTTTTAAATCCACCCTTAACACCACCTCAGTGTAGTGCTGACCGGCGTTGGTCAGATATGTCCCCAGTGGAGAGAACCGACCAAGGAAAAGACCGCAGCGCGATCGCCTCGCCGTCCGATCAGCAAGCCGTCGCGGCAAGCTGCTCGGTGATTTGCGAGAAAAAATCGACGCTCGCTTTAAATCACCTGCGAGCAGTCACGCGGCCGGCGCAGCAGGCGGAACGGAGCGAGAAGCGTATTTCGCAGCGACACGCGTTTTCCGGTCGCGTGCGTGACCACGACCGTATTGTCTTCGTCCAGCCCCACCGATTGCGACTGAATCAGCCCAATCAGGTGCGTCAGACGTGCGTATTGATCGCTGTGCGGCGTGTCTTGCAGTCGTGCGAGCAGTTCGGTTTGACCAACATACCCACCATCGGGGAGCTTCGATTGTGAAAAGCCGTTGCCGTAAGTCACCACCAAGTCATCCCGCCGGAGCTTGGTGTGGAAGTAGCGATATTCCTCCAATCCATAAACCCCTTCGCAATTTTTGCCACCCGCGGGTGCCTGTTTTGTTTCGCCTTTCAAAACCTGCCACTGACGCGTCGCCGCCCGATACAACAGCGGCGCCGGGTTGCCAGCGTTGCACATCGAGAAGCTACCTGTGGGCGCAAAGTACGTGCTGACCGAAGCGGTCGCGAAACCGCCTTCCTGAGCAAAGGCGTCCAATTGACGATGCATGTTGGTGACGACGCGATTCTGCCAAATCGAGTTGATATTTCGCAACAACCCCTTTCGCATGGCCCCGGCAAGACGCTCAAACGTTTCGGCTGAACCGCAAATATCGGCCAGTAACAGACGAGTAATCCGGCCCGAAGCACACGACGAGATGTAATGGACTTCGCCTCCTCCTTGAGCACCCTGCTGGGCACCTCCCTGAGTGCCGGAAGCGGTTCGACTGAAAACTCGAAGCGAAAAGCCGGGCAATTCGTATAGTCGCTGACAATTCACGCGACCTCCGGCCAATTCCAAACACTTCATTTGCGTTGCGGCAGTCGTTTCCATCTAGTCGCCTAGCGAGATGTGAAGAAAGAAAGGTGCGACACTTTAGCCCGTGGTCAAATCGGACACCAAGCGACTCGCTCGTGGCCCCCCTCCGGCGACCCCGCTCCAAGATTTGAAGAGGAGCCCAAGGCCGACAAATGCATCGTTATAAAATTCTAGGCAGCGAAATCGCTTCCAGGTCCAAGAACCCCAAAGTAAGCTCGTCGCGACCTACATCGCCGGACCTCCGACATCGGCGGCCCGGTCATACTTGTGACTTCGCTAGCGGCGCAGTGGGTCAGCCGCGCACCCTCGACAAACCGCCGTCAATGCCGATGACTTGCCCGGTGATCCAACTTCCCTGGTCGCTGAGCAGCAACTCGGCCATCGCCGCGATGTCGTCCACGTTACCGACCCGTTTCAGCGGGTAAACCTCGCTCATCGCTTCCCGCTTTTTATCGCTCGACAACAGACGCTCGCTCAATGGTGTGTCGACTAACGCCGGTGCGAGGCAGTTCACGCGAATCTTGGGGGCTAGCTCCGCCGCGAGCGAACGCATGACACCTTCGACTGCTCCTTTGGCGGCGGCGACGGAGGTATGCATTGGCAACCCCAGACCGACGGCGACGGTGCTGAATAGCACAATGGAAGCCGCCGGAGACAATTTCAGGTTCGGCAAGGCAGCTTGAATGACTTTCACGGCGCCAATCACATTCAGCTCAAAGTCCTCCCGCATCGTGTCGACCTTGACCGACCGAAACATGCCTAGATTGATCGAACCCGGGCAGTAGACCAAGCCATCGATGCGTTCCGGTAAGGACTCGGTCGCGACCTCTTGAGCAGTCACATCGATCGCGATGTGACGCACCCCCTCGAAACCGGCCAGTGCGGAAGCTTGTCGCGACAAGACCGTCACCGCCGCCCCTCTAAGGATTAACCGCTGGACGATGGCGAGACCAATGCCATGGCTGCCACCGACAACGACGACATTTCGATCGACAAAGTTCTGATCGCTGCTTCTATCACTCATACGGGTTGCCTATTGGATTTGCTGTGGTTGGTTCGGATTGAAGGGCGGCCGGCGAATTGCCAGAGGACGGGGTGTTCGGCCCCGCACGTCGACAGCGCTCGCTGCAGTATTTGACCTCAGACCAACTCCGCGCCCATTTTTTTCGCCAAGTAAAGGATCGCCGACAGGCGATACAGATCTTACTTGGTCGCCATTTACCGGAACGCGCGTTCATCACCGACCGTGCAAAAGTTGGAGTTGCCACCTGTAGGGCTCGAAAGCTGGGTTATTGGAAACGTTAGCGCTACGTCTAGCAGGCCGTCAGTCAGGAAATCGCCCAGCGATCGTCGCAGGGAAACGCCGCACAGGTTGGCTCGACGAAAGGACACGTTGTAGCGAAAGGGACAAGCGTAACGCCTGCACCCGTTGGGGCGAGCGGTCCGATTACCGATGAAGTCGGCTTCCACTTCGGACGATGTTTAACACGGTAGGCGCGTGACGTTCACGAGCCAACATCACCCTTCACATCCGCAAGAACCTGCGGCTCCCCACGCGACTCGGCACCCCCTGACACCTCTCCTCCAAAAGAGACAGACAGGCTGCTCGAGCGCTCGCGTTCCGCACCAGAGGTTAGCAACATGTGGCGTTCATTCTTTATGGCTATCGCAATCATGATGATTATCTTGGGCGTTGAATGCCTGATGATCGATAGCGCTTCGCTCTACGCTGCCGGCGAATCGACAGCGACGAATTTCGTCGACCCATCCGCTCCGCCCGCCCATTCGATCAAGATCTGGCAGCCCTCGGAATGGATGCCCTGGGGCCTGCTTAGCGGAGGGGCGATCATCATTCTGTATGCCGTCACGCTACCAAAGCGCTTCGGACAAGCTGGCGGTGAGTAGCCGACCACGGCTTAAAGACAACTCCCCTCCACAGCCTCTGGAAACAAACCGCATCGGCCGGACAACCGTCAGCAGCCGGACATTTATTTAACACCTGGCCTCACTGCATTAGAGAAACTAATGCAAAACCGTAACATCCAGGCCAGGGTCTAGCTTCGAGAATGGCTCACGAGACTCCATTGGCAAGTCTTTGTTTCTTATGCCAGCAAAGCCTATCGTCCATTAATTTGTGAGCCTTCGGTGAAGATCGTGCGCCCTCAGGATATTTTCTAAGGCGAACTGGTCACCCTCGAGCCGATCCGCGGCCCCGCGTCTTAGCGCAGCCGCACTTACTGCCAGTGCTGCTTGACGTATCGCACCGGGGTTTCTATCCTGAGCTCCGGCAACCGCGATGGTGTGGCCACCTCTCCATTAGCAACTCTAATCCTGTGATATGCAACTGCGGTCTTTAGAACTCTTCTGCTCCGTCGCCCAACTGCGTTCGTTTTCACGAGCGGCGGATGCGCATGCCGTTACTCAAAGTGCGGTCAGTCAAGCGGTTCTACAGATTGAGCAGCAGTTGGGCGTCCGGTTGGTGGACCGCAGCAAGCGGCCTTTGGTGCTGACCGACGCCGGATCGATTTACCACGGTGGTTTGCGACGGGTCTTGGGCGACTACCGAGCCCTGGAGCAAGAGGTACGCTGCTTGGGCAGTCGCTTACAAGGCCGAGTGCGGGTGGCGGCGATCTATTCGGTCGGAGCCAGCTATATGCCCGAAGCGACGGCCGCTTTTGAGCAACTGCATCCAGACGTGGAAGTGCGGATCGAGCCCGCCACACCGTCGCGGGTGGTCGAACTTGCCTCCAGTGGAGAAGCCGATTTCGGTTTGATCAGCTACCCCAAAGGCTCGCGAACGATTCGCAGCATTCAGTGGCAGAAAGAACCGATGCGGCTGATTGCATCGCCAGACCATCCATTGGCTTCCGTGGGTGACATCGACCTGAAGGCACTGCACAACTTGCCGATGATCGGTTTCGAGACTTCGCTGAAGGTACGTCGGGAGATCGATCATTTTCTCGCACAACACGGCGTCCGGCCGAGTTACTCGATGGAGTTCGACAATCTGGACTCTTTGATCCGGGCGATTCAAGCCAATCGCGGTATCGGTATCTTGCCCGAGGCGGCGGTTCGTCGTGAAACGGCCAGCGGATACATGCGAGTCGTCGCTTGCCCAGCGCTGTCGCTGGAAAGACCGTTGGGAATTGTCCGCCGCCGATCTGGAAAGCTCAGTCCAGCGGCCCTTGAGTTCGCCGAGATGCTGCTCGGCAAACCACTCGACCCGATAAAACGCTCGGCGTAACGCGGGCGACATGGCAGCCATTGGCAGGTAGCCACGCGACCGGCACACCGCGGCGGGACGAGGGTCCCGCTGTCGGAAACCAACCATACACGCAACGACTAGAAACCACACACGCAACGACACAACAGACATCTCTAAGTGATTTTTGCCTAAGCGAATTTGGAAGAGTACGAACATGAACCCATTGAATCCCGACGCATTCTCGCATCACCTGCCCTCCAAGCACGGCCTGTACGACCCGACTCTCGAGAAAGATAGTTGCGGCGTCGGATTCATCGCTCACATCAAAGGGGCGGCGAGCCACCAAATCGTGCTCGACGCCGACGTGATCCTCCAAAACATGGACCACCGTGGTGCCTGCGGCTGCGAAACGAATACCGGCGATGGATCGGGGATCATGTGCGGCTTGCCGCATCGCTTCCTGCAGAAGGTTGCCAAGTCCGACCTCGGCATCGAGTTGCCCGAACCAGGACGCTATGCGGCAGGTTTGATTTTCTTGCCAGCCGATCCAACCGAACGGATTGCCTGTAAAGAAGCCATGGCGAAGCTGATCGCCGATGCGGGTCAAAAATTACTGGGCTGGCGCGACGTTCCTCAAGAAACCGATGCGGCCGACATTGGCCCCACGGCTCGCCGCTCCGAACCCTTCATCGAACAGGTCTTCGTCGGCGCTGCCGACGGCCTCGAGGGCGATGCTTTCGAGCGACAGCTCTATCTGATCCGCAAGCAGTCCAGCCATCAACTACGCAACTCTGCTTCGCTTAAGCAGGCGTTGATGTTCTACATCTGCTCGCTCAGCACGCGGGTCATTATTTACAAGGGCATGCTGACGCCGGCTCAGGTCTTGCCATACTTCCCGGACTTGCGGGACGAAGATTTCGAGACCCACTTGGCGATGGTTCATAGCCGCTTCTCGACCAACACCTTCCCCTCGTGGGACCGCGCCCAACCGCTACGGTTTATGGCGCACAACGGCGAGATCAACACGCTGCGAGGCAACAAGAACTGGATGCAGGCCCGCGAGGGCTCGGCGGAAAGCGAGTTGTTCGGTGACGAACTGAAGAAACTGTTTCCGGTCATCGAAGCGAACGGCAGCGATTCGGGCTCGTTCGATAACGTGCTGGAATTCTTGCTAATGAATGGCCGCACGCTGCAGGAAGCGATCATGATGATGGTCCCCGAAGCGTGGCAGAAGCACGAAACGATGCCCGAGGACAAGCGCGCGTTCTACGAGTACTTCTCTTCGTTGATGGAACCTTGGGATGGGCCCGCGTCGATCGCCTTTACCGACGGCAACTACATCGGTGCGACGCTGGACCGAAACGGTTTACGTCCGAGTCGCTATTACATCACGCATGATGATCGAGTGATCATGGCCAGTGAGGTGGGTGTGCTGCCGGTCGATCCCGGTTTGGTGAAAGAGAAAGGTCGCTTGGAACCGGGCCGCATGTTCTTGATCGATTTCGAACAAGGCCGGTTGATCCCCGACGATGAACTGAAGCTCGGTTTTGCCAAACGCAAGCCTTACGGCCAATGGCTGCGTGACCAACGCATCCGTTTGGCTGACTTGAACCCTGACGGCGAGCCACACGGTTTCGATCCCGAGTCCCTCATGCCTCGGATGCAAGCCTTTGGTTACACGCTGGAAACGATGTCGTTCATGCTCCGACCGCTGGTCGAGCAAGGTCGCGATCCGGTGGGCTCGATGGGCAACGACAGCGCTTTGGCTTGCCTCAGTGACAAGCCTCGCATGATCTATGACTACTTCAAACAACTCTTCGCGCAGGTCACCAACCCGGCGATCGACTCGATTCGTGAAGAGGTCATCATGTCGCTCGAGTGCTACATTGGGCCGGAGCAAAACCTGCTCGAAGCGACGCCGGAACATTGCCATCGTTTGCTGATCGACCATCCGATCTTGACCAACGAAGAAGTCGCCGCGCTGGAGCACATGAACTTCAAGGGCTGGCACAGTCGCGTGATCGACATCACGTTTGATCGCAGTGAAGGCAAAGCTGGCCTAAAGAATACGCTGCAGCGAATTGCCGCCGAAGCCGAAGCGGCAGCCGATGAAGGGATTCAGATTGTTGTCTTGTCGGATCGGCGGATCTCCGCCCAACGCGTCCCCGTCAGCGCCTTGCTTGCAGTGGGGGCGGTGCATCATCATTTGGTGAAACAGGCCAAGCGAACGCGAATCGGTTTGGTGATCGAAACGGGTGAAGCTCGCGAAGTCCATCACCACTGCCTGCTGATCGGTTATGGTGCTGACGCGATTAATCCTTACCTGGCTTTCGAAGCCCTCTGGCAGTCGCACGCCGACGGCTTGCTGCCCGATGAAATGCTGGACGACAAAGTCGTCTCGGCCTATCGCAAGGGAGTTGGCAAGGGCATGCTGAAGGTGATGGCCAAGATGGGCATCAGCACGCTGCAGAGCTACAAAGGGGCGCAGATTTTCGAAGCGTTAGGCCTGAAGAGCGACGTGATCGACATGTGCTTTGCCGGTACGCAAAGCCGGATCGCTGGAGTCGACTTCGACATCCTGGCCGAAGAAGCACTCCGCCGACACGCTTTGGGTTTTCCCGATCGCGAAGAAGAACAGCTCAAGCAGTTGCCCAACCTGGGTGAATTCCACTGGCGTGCCGAAGGAGAGAAGCACACCTGGAGCCCACAGGCAATCTCCAGCTTGCAAGTCGCCGCGCGAACAAACAATGACGATGCGTACTGGAAATTTGCCCAGACGATGAACCATGACAATCGCGTCCGCTGCACTCTGCGTGGTTTGCTGGACTTCAACGAAGGCGTTGCGGGTCCAGCGATCCCGCTGAGCGAAGTCCAACCGCGCGAGGAGATTGTCAAACGGTTCTGCACCGGAGCGATGAGCTTTGGCAGCATCAGTGCGGAATCGCACGAGACGCTGGCGATCGCGATGAATCGCTTGGGCGGCAAGAGCAACACTGGCGAAGGTGGTGAAGATCCGATCCGCTTCCTGCCGCTGGACAATGGCGACAGCAAACGTTCGGCGATCAAGCAGGTCGCCAGCGGTCGGTTTGGGGTCACCATCGAATACTTGACCAACGCCGACGAAATCCAGATCAAGATCTCTCAGGGTGCCAAGCCCGGGGAAGGGGGTGAATTGCCCGGCCGCAAGGTCGATCAAAACATCGCCCGCATCCGCTATAGCACGCCGGGAGTGGGCTTGATCAGTCCTCCGCCTCACCACGACATTTATTCGATCGAGGATCTAGCACAACTGATTCACGACTTGAAAAATGCCAATCCGGCCGCTCGGATCAGCGTCAAACTGGTCAGCGAAGTCGGCGTTGGCGTGGTGGCTTCGGGTGTCGCCAAGGCGCACGCGGATCATATCTTGATCGCCGGGGACACCGGCGGCACGGGAGCTTCGCCACTGACAAGCATCAAGCACGCGGGCTTGCCTTGGGAATTAGGCATTGCCGAAACGCACCAAGTCTTGGTGCTGAATGACCTGCGCAGCCGGGTGGTCCTGCAAACCGACGGCGGCCTGAAGACGGGTCGCGACGTCGTGATCGCCGCATTGTTGGGTGCCGAAGAATTCGGTTTCTCAACCGCGCCGTTGATCACACTGGGCTGCATCATGATGCGGAAGTGCCACTTGAACACCTGCCCGGTCGGAATCGCGACCCAAGATCCCGAACTGCGGAAGATGTTCACCGGCAAACCGGAACACGTGGTGAACTATCTGTTCATGGTTGCCGAGGAAGCTCGCCACATCATGGCGAAACTCGGTTTCCGGACAATCGACGAAATGGTCGGACGATCCGATGTGCTGAAGACCGACGCCGCGATCAAGCATTGGAAAGCCGATGGACTCGACCTGTCGGCACTGCTGACTCCGGCCGTTCGGCGACATGACAAAGTCGATGTGTACTGCACGCAAACACAAGACCACGGCCTGGAAAAGTCGCTCGACGTGACGGTGCTGGTCCCGCAAGCTCAACCAGCTTTGGAAAACCGCACCCCGGTGGTGATCGAATCGCCGATCGTCAACATCAACCGCACCGTCGGCACCATCCTCAGCCACGAAGTTGCCAAACGCTACGGACAGGTGGGGTTGCCTGAGGATACGATTCGGCTGAAGTTCTCCGGATCCGCAGGCCAAAGCATCGGTGCGTTTTTAGCACACGGGATCACGATCGAACTCGAAGGCGATGCCAACGATTACGTCGGCAAGGGATTGTCGGGCGGCAAGATCGTCATCTATCCGCCCAAGGATGCCTCGTATGAACCCGAAGACAACATTGTGGTTGGCAATGTTTGCCTCTACGGTGCGACCGGTGGCGAAGCTTACTTCCGCGGAGTTGCCGCGGAACGTTTCTGCGTTCGCAACAGTGGTGCCAAGACCGTCATCGAAGGAGTGGGCCAACATGGTTGCGAGTACATGACGGGCGGTCGCGTGGTCATCCTTGGCCGCACCGGACGAAACTTTGCAGCCGGTATGTCGGGCGGCATCGCGTACGTCTGGGATCGTCACGGAGACTTCAACCTGAACTGTAACCTGGCCACCGTCGCGTTGGAAAAAATCGCGTCGGCAGAAGAAGAGCAGCAGGTCAAGGATTTGATCACCAAACACCAGGCGTATACCGGTAGCACCGTGGCCGAAGAAGCACTTGCCAATTGGTCGACCTTCGTTGACGAATGCGTCAAAGTCATGCCGACCGATTACAAACGCGTGCTGGAACAACTGAGCAAGCAAGCCGAAGCAGCGGCCGTTTAATCGACTGCCGGCTCAAACGGCCTTTGGCTTTCGACTGCGGGGAACCCCTTCCCAAGCAGCATTAACGCTATCCCCAACATCCATCTCAATCCCAATCTAAAACACATATCCCGGAGACGAACCGATGGGCAAGCCCACTGGATTCAAAGAGTTCGATCGCAAAAAAGTGCCTTGGCGTCTGCCCGTGGTGCGAGTCAACGACTACGACGAAATTTACACCGAACCCAAGGTGGAGCAACTCCGGGATCAGGGAGCCCGCTGCATGGATTGCGGAGTCCCCTTCTGTCAATCCAACACCGGTTGCCCGATCGATAACTTGATTCCCGAGTGGAATGACTTGGTCTATCACAACCGTTGGAAAGAGGCGAGCGAACGCTTGCACAAGACCAACAACTTCCCCGAGTTCACCGGGCGCACTTGCCCGGCACCTTGTGAAGGTGCTTGCGTACTGGGAATCACCAACCCACCGGTCGCCATCAAGAACATCGAAAATGCGATCATTGACCGCGCTTGGGAAGAGGGTTGGTTGCCGCCTAGTCCTCCCAAGCATCGCACGGGCCAAAAGGTGGCCATCATCGGCAGCGGGCCGGCCGGTTTAGCCGCCGCCGATCAGCTTAACAGCGTCGGCCACGAGGTGGTTGTCTACGAACGCGCAAACCGCATCGGCGGCTTGCTGCAGTATGGCATCCCGAACATGAAGCTGGACAAAGGTGTGCTTGAGCGGCGAATCGATAAGCTGAAAGCGGAAGGGATTCGCTTCATCACCAACGCAAACGTTGGTACCGATATCGATCCGAAAGAACTGGTCGATGGTCACGATGCATTGCTGCTCGCCTGCGGTGCGACCAAACCGCGCGACTTGCCGATCCCCAATCGTGATGCGAAAGGCGTCTACTTTGCAATGGAGTTTCTGACCGCCAATACGCGGCACAAAGTCCACGGCGAGTCGCTCAACGGCTCCTTCATTAGCGCCGAAGGGAAAGATGTCATTGTCATCGGTGGTGGTGACACCGGCACCGACTGCATCGGCACCAGCTTGCGACATGGCTGCCGAAGTTTGGTCAACTTTGAATTGCTGCCCCAACCGCCAGCCGAACGTGCGGCAGATAATCCGTGGCCCGAATGGCCTCGCACCTTCCGCGTCGACTACGGACACGAAGAAGCCGAAGCCAAATTCGGAAAAGATCCGCGGGAATACCAAATCCTGTCGAAGGAATTTCTGACCGACGGCAATGGAAACCTGACGGGCATCAAAACGGTGCATGTCGAGTGGACCAAGTCCAACGGTGGTTGGAATATGACCGAGGTCGAAGGTAGCGAGAAAGATTGGCCGGCACAGTTGATCCTGCTGGCAATGGGCTTCTTGGGCCCGGAGCAAACGATCGCTCAGGCACTGGGAGTTGCGACCGATCCTCGAAGTAACTTCGAAGCCCAACATGGCGAGTTCACCACCAGTATCCCCGGCGTGTTCGCGGCTGGGGACTGCCGCCGTGGCCAAAGCTTGGTGGTGTGGGCAATTAACGAAGGCCGCGGGGCTGCCCGAGCGATCGATATGCATCTTCGCGGCCACAGCACCTTGCCCGCCCCCGGAACCACGATGGGAACGCAGTTGGCCAACGCTTAGCCGCAACTCGGAGCAGGCTGACCCGAGCAGGCTGACCCGAGCAGGCTGACCCGAGCAGGCGAGCTGACTGGTAAAGCTTGCATTAACCGGTTTACCCGCAGCGTGACGGGTAAGCCGGTTTTGCGTGGGCAGATTTGGCATAGCAACTGCGACCGGCGGTTTGTTACTCTCGACGATTCAGCCCGCCCGAATCGACATTGTCTTGCGGTTCGGCAATCGGCATCGCGATCGATCTGACCACGCTGCGCGACCTCTACTCAAAGTCTCCCTATGCGTCTCTTTACTCAACTATCACTCTTCGGCATTCGCCTTGCGCCGGTTTTGCTAGCGGGATACTGGGTACTGATTTTTACCGGCACCCATATGCCGACCGTGCCGATGCCGGAGATCAAAAACCTCGATAAAGTCCAACACTTCCTGGCTTTCCTAGGCTTGGCATTCCTACTAGCGTGGTCGATTCCCGGACGCGGCAATTACCCTCGTGTCAAGATGACATTCGCTTTTGTCATCGCGGTTTGCTATGGCGTCTTCGATGAAATCACGCAGCAGTGGGTCGGCAGGACGACCGATATCCTTGACTTTGCGGCCGACGCCTGCGGCGCCTTAACGGGCATCTTGGTGTACTGGATCGCCCGGCGTATCTTGTTTCCCCACAGCATGCGCAAACAGCCTCGAACTCGCTACGGTGGCGAGGCGGCAAGGGAGTTGCTGAAAGCGAGCAACCGCAATGCGGCCTAACCCAAATTGACGTACAATCCCAGCGGATGTGAGCAGGCGAGGCGGTCGCTTGTCGCGTGATGGTTTTCGGACCATTGCGAGGCGGGAGGAAAGTCCGGGCTCCGTAGAGCAGAGTGGTCGGTAACACCGACCGGCCGTGAGGCTAGGGCAAGTGCAACAGAAAGCAAACCGCCGAACGGCGCGAAGCGCCATGGGCGGCTCGCGTGCGTGGTAAGGGTGAAACGGTGCGGTAAGAGCGCACCAGCGGTCATGGCGACATGATCGGCTAGGTAAACCCCACTCGGAGCTAGACCAAACAGAGGGCATCGGCCGCTTCGGCTGCCGACGAAGTGGCTCGCTTCGTCATGACTCTCGGGTAGGTCGCTCGAGGCGGCGAGCAATCGTCGTCCCAGATAAATGATCGTCGCCGCGACAGGCAACTTTGCCGGTCGTGGGACAGAACCCGGCTTACAAGCCTGCTCACATCTTTTTACTTCACCGTTACCAAAGCGGAATCAGCCGCCGCTGCCCTTGGGCGACAAACCCTTCTTGGCGATGAAGTAAGTCATCGCAGCATCAAAGCTGTGCTGCACAATCAACAAGCCAAGCACCACTAACACGGCAACTCCCACGCCGCCATCGCGAACACCACCAGCAATCAACGCGATGTAGAACAACCACGACAGCGCATATCCAAACAGTTCCAATGACGCGATCAAGTAATGCTTGAGCAGAAAGTCGCCCCATGAGGGAAAGATGAAACTGCGGATTGCCAATTCGGTTGGCTTCCAGAATTTCTGACCGCACGGTGCGCATTCCAGTTGCCCCACCGGTACGACTTGAAAACAGTTCGAGCACAGATTCTCGCGTGGCTGAGTCACCTGCGGCTGGAATCCCATTTCGGCGTAAGCTTGTCGTGATTGCTCCACCAGCAACGGCATCTGCTTGCGGTCGGGTCCCTTAAAGCCACCGTACTTGTACTTGCTGCCATCGCTAAGCGTCAGATGCATTTCACCCAACAGCTTTTTCTTAAATGTCGCAATCTGGTTGTAGAAGACCGCCCAAATCGGAAAGCGAGGATTGCCGCGGGCATCGACGTGTACCATCAAAATTCGCAAATTGGTTAATACAAACTGAGTCTTATTAATCAACGCAGCGAAGACAGCCCCCATAAAGTATTGCTCGACAAACTTGTTTTGTGTCCCCACGCCGACGTACTGAACCTGCTCGCCGTCGGCGAGAGCCCCCTGCAGGAACGGCTCCAGCTTCGTCAACATTTTATGACGTGCTTTGATGTCACCCTTGTGCCCGATCCCCGACAACTTGGGGAACAGCGTCGCCAGTTGATAGTCAACCGCAGGGTTCCATTGCAAACCAAGATCCCTCAGCTTCTGCAGTACGACATGCTCATCGGAGTCCAATCCAGCGGCAGGCTGCGGCGCATCGTACGGGTTTACCAACTGGCTCATCGATCGTTTCCTCAAGTAGAGTTCCCAAGACCAACGGCCATAATACAGCACCGCTAGACCAACCGAAACGTAGTTCGCTCGACAGTCCCTTCGGGACTCCGCGGTGTGGGGCGCCCCCAATCCATGGGCTCGCGCTCATGGCTACAACCTGCCGCCGCTTCGCGGCTGATGGGAACCGGACTCCCGTGTTCCATGGGGCGGAGAATGTTCGGGTCGGAGAATGTTCGGGTCCCCGTCTGGCCGGACCCGCAGTTTCGGGAAGAATGGACATAACGCCTGTTGTAAATTGGACGGGGAACTGCGCCTTCGGCTGCGGGTCAAACGCAGCTTCCTCGTTTGACCCACAGCCGAAGGCGACCGTGCAGCGGTTGGGCTTATATGTTGGCAGGGCCAAAGGAACTGCCTGCGGCGTGGGGGCCAAGCCTGGGCTACCCAGAACATTCGTGTTACCTACCGAGAACGCGCGCCCCCCTTATCTAGCGGGAACTACCCGCCCCTGGTGTTGCCCCGGTCTGGTGGGGTGGCTGTTTCGGAGCATGATGGCAAGTCATGGATTCCTCTGGAACCGATTGAAGATTATGGCGGCATCGTCGCGATGGGATGCTTATTCCTTATCAAGACTGGTCCCGGGCATTACATGGCACTGTTCCACGACGATGGCCGCTTCTTCGCTGCCAATAAAAGAAGTCGCCCGTTTTTCAACGGTACAAGACGGTCTCGATCGATGGCGGTTTGACGTACGGTGAACCGGAAGTGATTTATGAGTCTTCCGAATTCCATCCTTGCGAACCGGGGGTCATCCGTTCGCCCGACGGGCGGCAGCTGGCGACCTTGCTGCGCGAGAATCGCCGCCTGACCAATTCGCACGTCATCTTTTCCGACAACGAAGGGGCAACGTGGTCCGATCCGCGCGAAGTACCGGCATCGCAGACAGGCGACCGGCACACGGCGGCGTAGGGGCCGGATGGCAACTTGTTCCTTTCATTTCGTGACACGACCCTCGGTGCCAAAACCGAAGGAGCCTGGGTCGCAGGGGTCGAAACTTATGACGACCTTGTCTACGGGCGGGAGGGCCAATATCGCGTGCGTATCAAAGACAATTTCAAAGGAAGCGACGGTTCCTATCCGGGAGTGGAAATTCTCCCCGACCAAACGATCGTTACGACGACCTATCGGCACTGGATTCTGGGAGAACGAGCTTACATCATGAGCGTTCACCTAAAACTAGATGAACTGGATCCAAAAGCAAAATGATATAGCTGCCCCCCGCCCCTGCCTTGATTGCGATCGATGCCTATCAAAAGCCGCCATCAACGAAGCTTCTTGCGTGAAGAAGTTGAGCTTCGGTGGGTCGCTGATCATTCGGCCCGCAACGAACGAAAAAACGCAAACGTCCAAGCGACTCCACCAGCGCGTGGCCGCGAAGTCGCACCCTTACTGGTTCGCCTGTTCCTGTTTCACCGGGTGCCATACTTCGATCATCTTTCTCAGGCGTGAAGCGATTTGCGGGTGTTCTGATGACAGCTCGTTCTCCTCATGAGGATCGTCTTTTAAATGGTACAACCTCACTGGCTTCGTATCCCAAACGTGCAAGTTGCGATACTGCGTCGTATCCTTGCCGTGATAGCGAAGCAGGAGCTTCCAGTCTCCTTCAACGCACCAGAGGTATTGCAGCGTGCCGTCAGAATTTTCTGGCGTCATGTTATGTATCGAGTTAGAGACGCCGAAAATCGCTTTGCGATCTGCTCTGGCATTCTCATCCAGGAGGTTGATACCTGGCAGGTCGGCTGGGGGCTTGAGACCTACGGCGGCGGCAATCGTGGGGAAGACATCGATGGCATGGGCAAGGTGTGGGACGCGTGCCGGCTGCGTCTGACCCGGCCATGAAACCAAAATGGGAGTGCGTATCCCGTTTTCGAAAGGCGAGCCCTTGGAACGCTGAGCAAATCCTTTCCACAGCTTCTGATTTGGGTCGTCCACGTTCGTGCTCGCCGGCACCCACCCGTTATCGCAGATATAGATCACCATCGTATTTTCGGTGAGCCCCTTTTGATCGAGATATCCGAGCAACTCGCCGCAGGTTTCGTCAAACCACTCACACATTGCGTAATATCGGGCGACATCAGCGGCCCGGCCCGACTGCCTGTACTGCTTCAACAGGCGATCGGGAGGATTGTGCGGACTGTGTGGTAGGAATGGAGCATACCACAGCAGGAACGGCTTCTTTTCTGTTGTCGCGTGATCAATGAATTCCGTCACGGGCTTCATCGATTCACGGCCGATCTTCAGCCCCGCATCACCGTGTCGACCTCCCCGCGCTGGATCCCCATGGGTCATGCCACCGGTGAACCCACCTTCTCTCCAGGATCCCTCCCACCATTTGCCCGACTGGTGGGCGAGGTAGCCGTTCGCGGTGAGCAATTTGATGAAGCTTGGCTGGCTGTGGAAGGCCGCGCGCACAGGCACGTCTAATTCGGCACGCTGGTTACGACCATCCACGTCATTGCCCGTGATCCCGTGTTGAAACGGATACAGCCCCGTTGCCATCGAAGCGAGGGAGGGCCGGCAAAGCGGGGCGGAAACATAACCGCGTTCGAAGACGAGACTGCGCGCGGCCAACTCGTCGAGGTGCGGAGTTTTGATCTCGGCATGCCCCATGAAGCCATAGTCGGTCCACGCTTGGTCATCGCTGATGATGAACACGACGTTGGGTGGTTGGTCTGCCGCTACAGACTCGCTGATGGGAACGAGCCAAAAAAGGGCAGCGAGCAACTTGAACGCTGGCTTTCTGAACGCTGGCTTTACGTAAGTTGGAAAATTCATTGCATGCTTCTATGGCGGACGGTGAAAATTGAGTGGCGGCGGGAGTTGATTCTCCGTTTCGATACACCCGGCCACCGCCGCTCAGGTGCATTTCTCTGGTTCGTCCGTTTCCGCTTCGGGGCCTGCTTGCCCCTTCAGCAGCCCGCGCAGCGAAACTTTTCCGCCAGGCAATACGGCTTCCCTTTCAGCTGTTAGCCCTCGATACAAGAAACCGCATCGACGGGCATGCCAAGCAATACCTTAACCGATGAACGCATTAGCACCACAATCGTCTTGGCACCTAGAGCGGCAATTCAGAGCGGCAATTCAAAAGGACGTGGAACGCCAACTTGGTGAGTCTTTAATGGAACCAGTGCAAGCGGGGACAG
>Ga0102938_10000029_pt1 | contig 69297 bp, 56 predicted proteins | sample SalPonR2_B_D2_MG_FD_84516 | JGI IMG/M metagenome (GOLD analysis project Ga0102938, IMG submission 84516) | Salt pond soil microbial communities from South San Francisco under conditions of wetland restoration - Salt Pond MetaG R2_B_D2_MG | ecosystem: Environmental > Aquatic > Marine >...
GGGCGCTGGTGCCGATGGTCATGTTCTCGGTCGAGATCATCACGATATCACCGATCCGGTCGGCGGGCAGGTCGTATTTCTGGACAGCCGTGGCCTTGTCCACAACTTCGAGCATTTCCGGCAAAGCGCGCAGGCGGGCGATGATGTCGGCCTGATCTGCGCCGGAGGGCAGGTAGGCCGTGGCAAAGGACCCAAGTGCACCGTGATGCACGACATAAGGGTCGGTGATCGGCAGGATCACGCGGGCGGCGGCGTCGCCCAGCCACTCGTCGAGCAGATCCTGAACGTAGATCACCGCCGGGTCACCATTGGCGTCATGCTTGGGCTTCATGCCGTGGTCGGCGGTCACGACGATGGCGGCACCCATCGCGTCAAGCTCGGTCAGGTAGCGGTCGAACATCGCGTAGAAGTCCTTGGCGCCTTGTTCGTCCGGGGCGAACTTGTGCTGGATGTAGTCGGTCGTGGACAGGTACATCACGTCCGGTTTCCACTCCTTCAGCAACTTTACGCCCGCGGCGAAGACGAATTCCGACAGGTCAGCGGAATAGACCTCGGGCACCGGCATGCCGAGCCAGTCCGACGCCTTGTCGATCCCGTGTTCCGCTTTCGTCGTGTCGCCCGACCGTTCCGAGGAAAACGCAATCGCGCGGTCTTCGTCGAACTTCAGCCCAGCGCCCAGAAGCGCGCGCAGCTTGTCCTTGGCGGTGATGACAGCGACACGCGCACCGGCCTCGTAGAATTTCGAGAAAACGGTCGGGGCGCGCAGGAAGCGCAGGTCGTTCATCATCACTTCCTGGCCGGTTTCCGGCTCATAGAGGAAGTTGCCGCAGATGCCATGCACCGCAGGCGGGCGGCCGGTGGCGATGCTCATGTTGTTGGGGTTGGTAAAGGAGGGGATCACCGAATGGGCCAGACGGTCTGTCCCGGTTTCGCGGATGCGCTTGAGTGTCGGCATCAGACCTTCGGCAATCGCGACCTCAAGGTATTCCGGTTCGCAGCCATCCAGACAGATCGCAATCGCGCAGGTTCTGGGCACGGGGTAGGTGCGGTCATTGGCGACCACGGGGTTCGTGAGGGGCATGTCTCTTCCTTCAGGCGGCGAGTTTCTTGCGTTCTTCGAGGGCGGCTGCGGGTGGGGCCGCGCAGCTTACGTTCATGTCAGTCAGAGCCTCGCGGGCCGCTTCGACCACGCGGCGCATGACGTGTTCATCCATTTGCCCGATCACCCCGATGCGGAAAGACTCCACCACGGTCAGCTTGCCGGGGTAGATGATGAAGCCCCGCGCTTTCATGGAGTCATAGAATCCCTTGAAGGTGAAGTTTGTATCGGCGGGGCAGAAAAAGGTGACGATGATCGGGCTGAGCCAGCGATCCTCGAGCAGTGTTTCAAAGCCGAGATCCCGCAAACCCTGCACGACCACGTCCCGATTGTTTGTGTAGCGCGCACCACGGGCGGGCACGCCGCCTTCGGCCTCGTGCAGATCGAGCGCCTTGAGGAACGCTGCGACCACATGGGTCGGCGGGGTGTAGCGCCATTGGCCGGTCTTTTCCATCGTTGCCCATTGCGCGTGCACGTCCAGTGACAGGGAATGCGAGTTGCCCCTGGAGGCGTCAATTTCCTCCTTGCGGGCGATGACGAAGCCGAACCCGGGCACACCTTCGATGCATTTATTGGCCGAGGATACGAAGGCGGCGCAGTTGAGAGCGCCGGGATCAAGCGGCAGCGCGCCAAAGGCCGACATGGAATCGATCAGCAGCTTGCGCCCGGCGGCTTGCGTTGCTTCGGCAATTTCTTCCAACGGGTTCAGTATACCGCTGGAGGTTTCGCAATGGATCGCCAACACATGGGTGATCATTGGGTCCTCGGCGAGGATCTGTGCCACCTCCGTGCCGCGCGGAGGCAGGTAATCGCCCTTGTCGAGCACGTGATATGCGCGTCCCAGATAATCCAGTGTCTGCGCCGCGCGCAGGCCGTAGGCGCCGTTTGCCAGGACAAGCACCTTACCGTCGCGTGGCACAAAGCTACCCAGCATCGCTTCGACGCAATAGCTGCCCGAGCCCTGGATCGGCACGCAGTCATACTCCGGCGCGGTGTCTCCGATCATCGCAAGCAGGCGACGGCGCATGTCGCGGGTGAGGGCGCGGAAATCGTCGTCCCAACTGCCCCAGTCCTTCAGCATCGCCTGTTTGACGGAACAGGCGGTTGTCAGCGGGCCGGGGGTGAGAAGATAGGGTTCGCCGAGTGCCGGCATGGGCAGGGGGCTGGACGACATGGCGGGGTTCCGAATTTGATCCTGTGTCCGATATGCAATGCGGGCATTCATATTTGAAATCTTTGTTTGCTATTCTTCAATAACCCTTGGTTATATGTCTTCGTATCAAATCGGAGGGATCCATGCGATACAGTCATTTGCGGGCGTTTCATCACGTTGCTTTGCATGGCGGTTTTTCCAGCGCAGCGCGGGCGCTGAACATATCGCAACCCTCGGTGTCCGATCAGGTCCGGCAACTGGAACAGCGACACGACGTGCTGCTGTTTTCGCGCGAGGCGCGGCAGGTGCGCATGACCAAGGCCGGCGAAGCGCTTTTTCGCCTGACAAGCGAGATGTTCGAAGTCGAGGACCGGATCGCCGCGCTGTTCGATGAGAACCGCGCGGCGCTGTCCGGGCATCTTCGGATCATGGCCGATTCCGCGATGCATATCACGGCCGCGGTCAGCCGGTTTCGTGCCTCGAACCCGGATGTGTTCGTCACGATCCGGACCGGCAATACAGAAGACTTGTTGCGCCGCCTGCGCAACTACGAAGCCGAGATCGGCGTGATCGGCAACTCTGTCACGGCACCCGATCTTGATGCGGTCGATCTGGGCCGTACACCGATCCTTGGCCTTGCGGGCAAGGGGTATCTTCGCAAGGGAACGCGGGCGCTGCGGTTCAGGGATCTGGCCAGGTATCCACTTGTTTTCCGCGAGGCGGGGTCGCGGACCCGCGCGATTGTTGAAGAAGAAGCGATGCGCCTCGGGTTGTCCCTCATGCCCGCGATCGAGGTTGAGGGGCGTGAGGCAATGCGCGAAGTCGTGGCGTCTGGTGCCGGGATCGGGTTTATCAGCGAGGCGGAGGTCGGGCACGACAGGCGGCTGCTGACGTTACCGTTCGAAGATGTGGACATCGGCATGTCGGAATCGCTTGTCACCCTGTCCGCGCGGTGCGACGTGCCGTTGATCCGGGGGTTTCTCAAGTCTGTGAAACGGGTGGTTGCGCAGGCCAAAGTATAAGTTTGACCTATGGAGGTATAGCGAACGCCTCTCTTTACATATGATTTGTTCAGGGCATCATCCGTCCAGTTCTGGGATGTGCCGTGACAAAAACCAAGACGAATACGCTTTTTATCGTAATCGATCAGCTGCGCGCTGATTGCGTTTTCGGCGCTCTGTCAGAGCATCTTGACCTGCCCAATATCCGTAAGCTGGCCGATGACTCGGTCGCGTTCCAGTCGCATTATTCCGTCACCTCGCCCTGCGGGCCGTCTCGGGTGTCGCTGCTCACGGCGCAATACGCGTCGAACCACGGAGCGACCCGCAACGGGACGCCGCTCAAGCGGGATACGCCGAACCTTGCCAGCGTGATGCGCGCGCAGGGGCATGATCCGCTGCTCTTTGGGTATACCGACACATCGCAGGATCCCCGGTTCCTGCCCCCGGACGATCCGCGGTTGTTTTCCTATGAAGAGGTGATGCCCGGTTTCACCGAAGTGGTGCGAATGCGTCTGGAAGGCGATTCCCGCGCGTGGGAGACCGACCTGGGCCAGAAGGGGTATGATGTCCCGCCCTATCCGGCCCTGTACCGACCCGCGGGAGATGCGCCTGACGCTCCGGCCCTTTACGCAGCCGGCGACAGTGATACCGCCTTCCTGACCGACCGGACGCTTGCCGACCTGTCGCAGCGCGATTCCGGCTGGTTCGCGCTGCTGACCTATATTCGCCCGCATCCCCCGTTTGTCGCCCCGGCGCCTTACAACGCGATGTATGATGCTGCGCGGATGCCCCCGCCGCGACAGGCTGCGGACCCGGATTGGCACCCGTTCCTGACCACCGCGCGGATGCAAAGCTCTGCCGCGTCGACTGTCATCGGGTTTCCCGATCTGCCCGCGACAGACGAAACCACCAAGATGATCCGCAAGCTCTATTTCGGGCTGGCGACCGAGGTCGATCATCATGTCGGCCGGCTGATCGGCTGGCTCAGGGAGACGGGCCAGTATGACGACACGCTGATCGTCCTGACTGCCGATCATGGCGACTTGTTGGGTGATTACGGTATTTGGGGCAAGACAACGTTCCACGACGCCGCTTTCCATGTCCCGCTGATCATCCGCGATCCAGCGGCCCAAGCGCGCGGTCATGTCGTGATGGCGCCGACAGAGTCGATAGATGTGACGCCGACAATCCTCGACTGCCTTGGCCTGTCGGTGCTCCATTCCATGGATGGGCGCAGCCTGAAACCGTTTCTGAACCGGACCGTTCCGGAGGCCTGGAAACAGGTTTCGGTGTCCGAGCTTGATTTCGCTGACCCGATCACGCCAACGGCTTGGCAAACGGCGCATGGCCTGTCCATCGACGAGGCCAAGCTGGCCGTGCTGCGCAAAGACACTCTGCGCTATGTGCAGTTTGCCGGGGGCTTGCCCCCTGTTCTCATGGATGTGTCGGGTGGGACCGAGACGCAAAACCTGGCGAAAAATTCATCACATTCGCAGACAATGCTCGATTTGATGCAGGATTTGCTCCGCCATCGCATGATCCATGCCGATGGCACGTTTTCCCGCACGAAGATTACCGATGACGGCGTTAAGGTGGCGTCGTGACCCGTTGGACTGTCATGGATCTGTCATGGTTGCCAGAGATACAAAACGCGGCTGTCCGCACCTGCGCGGATGCAAAACAGGAGATGTTTCGACCGACTGCCCTCTATCGCCAATACGAATCTTACAAATGACTCAAGCGATGGATCAAGATCCGGAATGACCGGCTGTTTCGGCAGATCCGGACACAACAGGGGGATCAGCCCCTGATGAACACTTGGAACCAACAGGAGAGACCATGAAACGACTATTACTTTCAGGCGTTGCCCTGCTTGCCCTTCCGGCAGCGGCCTATGCCAATTGCCCGGCGGTCACCTTGGATGACATGCAGGGCATCGCGCCCGGCGAATATCCCCAGCAATACGAGCTCAGTGCCTTTCAGGACGCCGCTGGCTGCGTGATGGAGTTTTCCACCAACCCCGAGATTGAAGCGCTGAACGCGCAGATCAAGGGCAACCCGGAGCTTCCACCGCTCTCCGAGCGGATCCCGGCCGAACCTCTTGTCATGGTGCCCTATAACAGTGTTGGCGAATATGGCGGTGAACTGAACGTCTTGTCCAACGCGACCGAGGCGGGCACGTCCGATTTCCTGTCGGTGCGCCATGTCAGCCTGATGCGCTACTCAGACGATCTTCAGACCATCGTGCCGAACGTGGCGAAGTCATGGGACTGGAACGACGATTTCACCCAACTGACGATCAAGCTGCGCGAAGGCCACAAGTGGTCCGACGGTGAGCCGTTCACCAGTGCGGATATCGTGTTCTACCACGACAACCTGATGCTGGACGAAAACATCTCCGAAACGCCCAAGGATTACATCACCGTCGCGGGCGAGCCGATGACCATCGAAGCACCGGACGACACCACGGTGATCTTCAACCTGCCGGCACCGAAGCCCGGTTTGATCGCGCATTTTGCGACGCATTATTCGCAGCCATTCCAGCCGAAGCATTTCCTTGGCCAGTTCCACCCGGATGTGAACCCGGATGCGGACAGCTATGCGCAGAGCCTCGGGTTCGAAGACGGTTATGACGCCATTCTTGCGTATTATGGCAACTCCGACTGGACCGACACGCCGACGCCGATGTTGTCGCGTGCCGATATTGTCGACGATCTGCCCAAGGCGACCTATCCGACGCTGGAATCGCACATCTACATCAACGACACGACCGAGGGCCGTCAGTTGGTGGCGAATCCCTACTTCTTCCAGGTCGATCCGACGGGCCAGCAGTTGCCCTATATCTCGACGCAGGATGAGCTTTATATCAACGACAACGAGGTGCGTATCCTCAAGCTCGTGAACGGTGAGGTGGATTACAAGTCTCAATCCCTGCAACTCGCCTCTGCGCCGATCCTCCTGGAGAACCAGGAAAGCAGCGACTACACCATTCATCTGCGCTCCGAGATCACGCAGAGCGTGTTCGGTTTCAACGTCACGCATGAGGACCCGGCCAAGCGCGCAGTGTTCAGCGATCTGTCCTTCCGCGAGGCGATGTCGGTTGCGATCAACCGCGAAGATCTGAACGAGCTTGGCTTCTTCGGTCAGGGCACACCGCAGCAATATGTGGGGTTCTCGCCGTTGCCGGAATTCGTGGATCAGGACTGGCTGACCTACAAGGCCGAGTATGATCCAGATGCGGCCAATGCTGCGCTTGATGCGCTGGGCATGGAAGACACCGACGGTGACGGCTTCCGCGAATTGCCGAACGGCGACAAGCTTGTGCTGAACCTCAACTTCTCGACCCAGGGCGTGGCCGGTCAGACCGTTGAACTCGTGGCACAGAACTGGGCCGATGTGGGGATCCAGTCCGTGGTCAAGGAAGTGACGCCGGACGAGTACCGGTCGGCGCAGTCCTCGAACCAGCTTGACGTGGCCATGTGGCGCAAATCACAGCCGCTGGCGATTGTTCTGGGCAACAACGAATTGTGGGTGCCGCCGTATGAAAACTACTTCGGTGTGCGCAACGCGATGCTCTGGGCCGAGTGGATCGATTCCGATGGTGCCGAGGGTGTCGAGCCTCCGCAATGGGCCAAGGACATGATCGACGACATCAACGCGCTTCAGTCCGCCGCCCAAGGCACCGCGGAGTTCGAGCAGCTTGGCAATGATCTGGTCAAGGCGATGGTCGAGAACATGATGTTCATCGGCACTGTGAATGCTCCGGCACCGATTTATCAGAACAACGATCTGAAGAACTTTGCCGACTTCAAGACGCATTCCTACGAATACTACCGGACCTATCCGTACCGTGCCACGCAATGGTGGCTGGACGAATAAGCCCGTGTGACTCTGCTGCGGGCGGGCTTTGCGTGTCCGCAGCGGTTTAGGGACTGAGTGTTGTCTGGAAAACAGCCCGTGACAATCGGGGATTTGGACATCTTGCAGGGACGTTCTTCATGCTGAACTTTGCTCGTTTTGTTGCGACACGCGCTGTTTTCGCGATGCTCACATTGGTGATCGTCTCGCTTGTCGTGTTTTCGCTGATGGAGTTTGTCCCCGGCGATTGTGCCGAACGCTATCTGGCCTTCAAGAACACACAAGGCTCCGGCATTTCGGTGGCCGATATCGAAGCCGAACGCGTGCGACTGGGCCTTGACCGCCCGTTTCTTGAACGGTGGAGCAAGTGGATCGTCAACGCCTTTCAGGGCGAATTCGGCGAAAGCTGCATCCTGCGGGTGAATATCGCGCAATTGATGGGTGACAAGTTCTGGATCTCGCTTGGCCTGTGTCTGGCGTCTCTGGCGCTTGCCTATGCCATCGCCCTGCCCGTCGGGATCATTGCGGCGGCCTCGCAAAACGCGGTTCTGAACAATTCGTTGCGCCTGTTCAGCTATCTTGGCCTGGCGCTGCCGAATTTCCTGCTGGCGCTGATGATCATGCTGTTCTCGACCGTGTATTTCGGGGACACGCTGACCGGCCTCTTTTCCGCCGAATATCGCGATGCGGACTGGAGTTGGGGGCGGATGAAAGACCTGCTCAGCAATGCTTGGCTTCCCATCTTCATTCTTGGTTGGTCGGCCACGGCCTTTGCGCTTCAGACGGTGCGCGCCCTCATGTCCGACGAGATTGGCAAGCTTTATGTCACGGCTGCGTCGGCCCGCGGTGTGCATGGGCGCAGGCTTTTGTGGAATTACCCGGCGCGTCATGCGCTCGGGCCGATCATCAACAGCCTCGGGTTCGATCTCAATCGCATCTTCAACGAATTGCCCATCGTGGCCCTCATCCTGACGCTGACCGAGGCGGGGGCGCTGTTGATCGAGGCGCTGGCACGGTCGAATGACCAACAGCTTGCCGGCGCGATCATCTTCCTTCTGACGGCGTCCATCGTGTCGCTGAACTTTCTGACGGATGTGATGCTGGCCGTTCTGGACCCGCGCGTCCGCAAAAGCATTGTGAGGTGACGCCATGACGACGACACCGGATCCCCTGCAGCCGAACCTCGCAGAGACCACCGGCCCCCATGTGCAGGTGGTCGAAACAGAAGACGCGGTGCAGCGCAGGTCGAAAGAGGCGTATTTCACCGCCTCGCAGGGCCAGCTGATCTGGGCACGGTTCAAGAAACAACGGTCGGCGATGGTCGCCGCCTGCGTGCTGGCCTTCTTGATCCTGACAGGCCTCTTTGCGCCGTTCCTGTCGCCGTACAATCCGACCATAGCGGGCAAGAATGACGATTACACCAACGGCGCGCCGCAGGTTCCGATGTTCTGTGATGACAATGGCTGTTCCCTGCGCCCCTTCGTGCATGCCGTGGAGCGGGAACGGTCCCTGGAAACGAATTTCCGCTGGGTGACGACGGTGAACGAGGACGAGCGGAACTACGTCTATTTCTTCGTCGAGGGCTGGGAGTACAAACTGTTCGGTTTCATCCCGATGGACACGCATCTGTTTGGCACCCAAGAGGGTTTTGTGCATGTCTTCGGCACGGATGCGAGCGGCAAGGACATCTTCTCGCGCACCTTCCACGCGATCTGGACCTCGCTTCAGGTGGGCACCATCGGCGTCTTTATCGCCTTTGTCCTGGCGCTCGTGATCGGGGGTGTGTCGGGATACTATGGCGGCTGGATCGATTCCGTGTTGCAGATGATCACAGATGCCGTCCGAACGGTGCCCGCGATCCCGCTGTTCATGGCTGTGGCTGCCTTCATGCCGCCAGAGCTTTCGGCAGAGGAACGGTTCTTCTACATATCCCTGATCCTCGGGCTGATCGGCTGGCCCACCTTGGCGCGGCGGGTGCGGACGCATCTTCTGACCGAGCGCAATCAGGAATACGTGCTGGCGGCGCAGTTGTGTGGCGCGTCCTCGGGCCATGTGATCCGGCGGCATTTGCTGCCCAGTTTTACCAGCTACATTATCGTGGATCTGGTGATCTCGTTTCCGTACATGGTGCTGTCGGAAACCGCGCTGTCCTTTATCGGGCTGGGCCTCAAGGATCCGGTCAACAGTCTCGGGGTCATGCTCCAGAACGTAACCAGCGCGGATGTGCTGCTCAACTATCAATGGTACTTCATCCCCGTGATCTTTTTCATCGCACTGGTGATGGCGTTCGTGTTTGTCGGCGACGGTCTGCGCGACGCAGCCGACCCCTATTCGGATAACAACAAATGACGGCTTTGCTTGATGTTGAAAACCTGACGCTGCAATTCCGTACCGACGAGGGATTGATCACGGCTGTCGACAATGTGAGCTTCTCGCTCGACAAGAGCGAGGTCATGGGGCTGGTCGGCGAAAGCGGCTCTGGCAAGTCCGTCACCGCCAAGGCGCTGATGCATCTCAATGCCAGGAACGCGGTCTACAGCCCTGAAAGCAAGATCACCCTGCACACCGAGACCGGCCCGGTCGATGTCTTGTCGCTGAAGACGCCGAAGGAGTTGAACATCGTGCGCGGAGGCGCCGTTTCGATGATTTTCCAGGAACCGATGGCCAGTTTCGCCCCCGCGATCAGCATCGGCAACCAGATGGTCGAACAGCTGCAACTGCATGGCGACTACACCAAGGAACAGGCAAAACGCTGGTCCATCGAAATGCTCGACCGTGTCGGGATTTCGGACGCTGGCAAGCGGTTCAATCAATATGCGTTCGAGTTGTCCGGCGGGATGCGGCAGCGCGCGATGATCGCCATGGCACTTTCGACACAGCCCAAGCTTCTGATCGCGGATGAGCCGACCACCGCTCTGGACGTGACGATCCAGGCGCAGGTGATCGACCTGATGAAAGATCTCGTATCGGAATTCCAGATGGGGATCGTCTTTATCACGCACGACCTGGGTGTCGTGGCCCAGACTGCCGACAAGGTGAATGTGATGTATCTGGGACGCATGATCGAAACCGGTCCGGTGCGTGATGTGATCCGCCAGCCCAAGCATCCATACACACAAGGACTCATCGCCGCGCTGCCGAAACTGGATGATATTGATGCGCCGCTGACCCCTGTGCCCGGTGATATTCCGTCTCCGTTGGAACGGCCATCAGGATGTGTGTTTCACACCCGCTGTCGCCAGGTGGTTGGCGATGTCTGCAAGCAAGTCGACCCGAAAGACCGCGATCTTGACGGGTCGCATCGTGTTGCATGTCATATCTACACGGAGGAGATGGCGTGAGCGACATACTGATCCGAGCGAAGAGCCTGTCCGTCGGGTTTCCCATAGGCTCCGGCCTGTTCAGCAAGCAGATCCTCAAGGCAGTCGATGACGTGTCGCTGGACATCGAAAAGGGATCTGTCTTTGGACTTGTCGGGGAAAGCGGGTCGGGCAAGACAACGCTGGGGCGCGCGCTTCTCAAGGCAGTTCCGATCACAGGGGGCGGCGCGCATTACAGCGATGGAGAGGTGGAATACGACCTCGAAAACATCACCAAGAACCAGCTCAAGGATTATCGCAAACGGGCGCAGCTGATCTTTCAGGATCCATACGCGGCCTTGAGCCCGCGCATGACGGTGCGCGACATTATCGCCGAACCGCTGGAAGTGATGGGCCTGACCAAAACGCGTCAGGAAACCGACAAGCGCGTGCGCGAGATCGCGGCGAAATGCCGGCTCAACCTAGAGCATCTGCGTCGTTTCCCGCATGCGTTTTCCGGCGGCCAGCGTCAGCGGATCTCGATCGCGCGCGCGCTTGTCTCGGCTCCGAACTTCATCGTTGCCGATGAAAGCGTCGCCGCGCTCGATGTGTCGATCCAGGCGGATGTTCTGAATCTTTTGAAGCAGATCCAGTCCGACATGGGCGTTACATTCATGTTCATCAGTCATGATCTGTCGGTGGTTGCCCATACCTGTGATCATGTCGCGGTCATGTATCTGGGCCGGCTGGTCGAAACCGCGCCCACGCGCAAGCTTTTCGATGCAGCGCGTCATCCCTACACGAGGGCCTTGTTTTCGGCGATCCCGTCGCTTGATCCCGATGATCGGGGTGCGGTGCAAAAGCTGACAGGCGAAATCCCGTCACCCACGAACCAGCCCTCGGGCTGCAAATTCCACACGCGCTGTCCGCATGCGATCGACCATTGCAAACAGGTCGAGCCGCAATTGGAAACCGACGGCGCGGGACATGCCGTGTCCTGCCACCGCTGGAAGGAGTTGATGGCCACACAGGCCGCTTGATCAGCTTCCCATCCCGCGCCGGATCGGTGTGTGCGTTTTCACCCGCTTCAGGTCTTCGGCAAGGATATCGCTGAGCGACAGTGCACCGCTGGGAGTCAGACGCGTTGAGGTGAGATAGTCGCTGGACAACCCGCCGCGCACGTCACAGCGCAGATCGCTGCAGAATGCGGGCCATGAATTCACATAGCTGAGAAGCCCTTTCACCGCCAGATCATTGAACAGACCGTCAATTTCGGCGTGGCGCGCCGCGGCTGCCTGTTTGTCAGTGCCAAGGGAAATTCGAGGCAGGTTGACGTAGAACTGCGCCCCGGGAACGTCAGCGCGGGCGGCCAGCTCCGCGTCGAACCGGGGCTGTGACGGGACCTGGCGCAGCACTGAGACACGAATGCCCTGCTCTGTCAGCATTCGGGTGGTGTGTTCGGCCGCGGTGGCGATATAGGCGGTTTGATGGTCCAGATTGATCGGCGTTCCATCACTGGGCCCAATCCGGATCGGCACGCGCGGCGACAGTTCGGTGGAGCGGGTATTCGTGTAATGGAGCCAATCGCCCACGAGAGTGACCTGCCTTATGCCGGGCAGGTGTGGCAGCGCCTGGAGGATCTGTGCGGATTGCCGGTCGCATTGCCGTCCCGACTGTTCGGCGCTCGCCGGGAACCGCGTTTGCAAGCGGTTGAGCGGTATACAATCCGTTCGCCCGATCAGGAGCGTCGGGATATCAGTGCGGCGGGCTGCCTCGGAATAGCCGGCGCGCAAGGCGTCCAGTTGGTGATCGCCCCATATCAGAGCCTCTGGCGCGCCCTTGGGGCCAAGGTGGCACACTGCCAGCCCGTCAAGCGGCCCCTCGGTTTCAAGCGGGCAGGTGAACGCCGGTTCCGGTGCATCCAGCGCCGTCAGGTAGGCTTGTGACACCTCGGGAAACCGGAACGCGGCTCCCTGCGTCGCTGCGCCGATCAGCCCGTTGATGACGAGAACAATCGATACAGACGCGCTGATGAAGAAACGGTTCCGCCCTGCCTTTTGCTCGACATGTTGCCAGATGGTCCACGAAAAGATCGCAAAGACGAGGCAAGGGAATATCAGCAGCAGCACATCGGCCTGGCCCGGCGTCAGGATGTGGAGCCCGGCATTCAACTGTGCCAGCGGCACCGCCCAGAGAAACGTGTGCAACATCATCCCGAACCAGCGGCGGCGTTGCATCGTGGCGTCGGTGTCCATCTCTCGAGGGCGACTGCCGACATAGAGGAAAGACAGACCGAGCGCGACAAGGGCGCGCGCAAAGATCGTATCGCCCGTCGCGGTGATCGCCATGATCCCGGCAATGAGGTTGATAGCCCCGATCATCGACGCGTATTTCAGGACCTGGAACCGGTGCGTGGCAATGAACGGTACCGCCCCGAACAGGAAGGCCCACAGGCCGCCGATTGGCAGCATCTTCACCATCTGCGTTTCAATCAGCGACAACACCAGCGACAGGCAGGCGATCACCCCCAGAACGACCAGAAGCCGGATCTGGTTGCGGTACAGGCGCCAGAAGATAAACGACAGAATGGCGCAGCATTGCGCGATCAAGGCAGGCAGCCAGAGGTGATGGAACAACCCGTCAAAGCGCAATCCGCTGTCGACCGGGAAAAACACCAATCCGAGGTTGGTTGAAAACGTGGCCGCCAGCAAGAGCGCGTGACCGAGGTTCTGATACTCGACGGGCAGGAACAAGAACCACCCCGCAACGTAGAGCAGGGTCGAAATGCAAAAGACGCCGATGAAATAGGCTTGCAGGACACAGATCGCCTGGGCTTTGAATATCTGCGGCCCACGGATCAGTTGATTGGCGCACCATGCGCCGCAGAATACGAGTACGATGTCGGCAGCAAAGATGTTCGCGCTGATGCTCCCAAACCCGAGGGCCGACAACAGGAATGCGAGGCACGCCATCGCGAACAGGAACTGCCGCATTTCAGAGCGTGCAGAGTCCGTGTCTCTGATCCGGAACAGGTTCCAAACTTTTAATTGCGATCGGGCAGGCAAAGCGACACAATTCTATCTTAAGCGCCCCCACGCCATGGATGACGCATAACAGCCGGGGTGCAGCCCTGGCAACGATCAATGCAGAAACAATATGTCAAACGGGGTTTTATGCCGGGTGACGCCTGCGCGCCACAAAAAGGTCGGGTTAGGGTGCAAGCCCTAATCCGGCCTGTCCTTCGCCAAGGCCCGGTCATAGACGCGCCGGACTTGTTCGGCTTTGCGCGACCACAGGAACTGCGACTGCACAAGGCGTTTCGCGTTTTCCGCCACCGGACCCAGACGCGCTGGATTTTCCGCGACGTCCGACAGGGTGGAGCGGAAGCCCTCGATGATCTCGTCGCGGCTGCCGCAGGGAACCTTGAAGCCGGTCTCCCGGGTCACAAGCTCCCCGGGTCCAGCGTAGTCGACGACCACCGGGACCACACCCAACGCCATGGCTTCGAGCACCACGCCGCCACCGAATTCGCGGATCGACGGGAAACTCAGGACATGCGACCGGCTCAGAATTGACTGGACCTGTTCATGCGGGATCCATTTGTGAAAGGTTAACCCTTTTTCGCATCCCAGTGAGTTTGCTTGTTCGGTCAACTGGTCCAGCATCGGGCCGTCGCCGATGATATCAAGCGTCATGCGTCCCGATCCGATCAAATCCGCGGCCGCTTCGATCAGCATGTCCGCGCCTTTGTAGGGCACCAGTCGCCCGACGAAGGTCGCCCGAAGGACTCCGCCGTCAGGCTCTGACGCCAGGTTGAATCGCGCCGGATCAATGCCGTTTTCTGGCATATAAACGGTTTTGCCCTGGTGCTTGGCGGGAACCTCGCTCTGGGTGTGGCGCGATCCGACGATGATGGTGGCGGCATGTTTGAGCGTGCTGGCCCGCCCCGGAAGATGTTTGTACGCACTTCGGAGATAGCTCAGCCATTCCTTCTCGGCACGCCGCTCTGCGTCGAATTGGCTTGGCCATGGCACGCCTCCATTCAGGGGGCCCAGCACGAAGGGCACACCGGCCTTGACGACCTTCTTCGCGATCGGAGATGTGATGGTCGGGCTGAGCGGCGTGATCCGGTGGACCAGATCGAACTCTCCGGCCTTGATCGCGTTTCCGAATTCCTTCCAGATCAGATGCTCGAACCATGGGTAGATCAGGGCATTGAATGCCTGAAGCGTGGTCCAGCCCTTTCCTTCGCCCATCCGCAATTTCTCGGCCAAGGTCCAAAGAGGGCGGGCGACTGCTTCGGAATCTATGGCTGTGAAATCGCGACCCTCGACCAGCCCGGCCCGCAGGATCGCGTCGCGATTCCGGATCTGCGTAACGAGGTGCACATCCGCGACCTCGCGCAGCGCCTGCGCCAAGGACCAGCCAACAAGCGGCACGCTCACCCATTCTGGGTTCGCGGCCTCGGCTATGGCGAGCACGCGGGGTCGGATGCTCGAGGGGTCAGTCATTCCGTACCTCACGTGTTACAGGACAGGCCGCCATTGCAGCCGATCCGCGGACAGATATGCGTTGCGACCGTGGCGCAGGGTTTCGGCATAGCCGGTCAGCGCCCCCGCCATCAACCAAGTCAGGGGTGTCAGTGTCGCGTTGGGCAGCATGTCAAATGCGTTCACCGCGAGCATCAAGGACAGCGGTACGATGAAGGGAGAATAGTCTTTCGGATCCCGGTGCCGGATTTCACGCCACAGGAAAAAGACCGGAAGCACGATCAGCGAAAATTCTGCAAGAAAGCCCAGCCAGCCGAATTGCCCGATCAGGATGACCCAGCGTCCGTCGGTTACCGTTTCGGCCTCGCCGGTGGCCGTGTCGATGATCTGGTTACGGTTGAAGCTGCCCCAGCCGAACAATGGTTTTTGCTTTGCACGCTCCAGAAGCCGGTTTTCGTTGTTGAAGCGAAAGGCCAGTGATGCCGCGCGTTCGGAATCTATGCTTTCTGCGGCCCAGAGGATCTTGCCCTGTGGGATCAGGTCCACACCCTTGAGCGCCGGGTAGGCGATCGTGAAGGCGGCGATGACAACGGCCAGCCGCATCTGCCATCGCTGCCCGGCCAGTGCCACCATCGGGATCAAAACCCCGGCGTACAACCAGGCCCCCAGAGATTTGGCGAGCACGAGGATGCCGGTCAGGTAGAGCGCGACCAACAGAAGGTGCCAGTTCGTTTCGAGCTGCCGCGTTTTCCAAAGGGCGAAAGCCGAAAGGATGGCCAGCAACATGAAAAACGCCACCCAGATCCCATGATAGAGGAACACCATCGGACGATATCCGCCAAAGCGGATCGTTTGGGCGAACTCATGCTGGAAATAGCCGTAGATCCACCTGTTCAATTGTGGGGACAGCACAACCTCGACAATCATCGGGGCCGAATAAACCACGCCGCCGATCACGAAGGCAAAAAGCAGATCGCGCTGGTCCTCTGCCCGGTAAAGGAACCGGCGTGCCAGAAGGAACGGGATGATCAGCAAGGCCTGCTGAATGACAAGCCCGATGCCGTCCTTGAAGGACATTGCCGGGATCACGAATTCGCCCCACAAGACCGGATAGGGGTTCAAAATCGCCGTGACGATAGGCGAGAATATGAACAGCGCGAAGAGAAAATTCGTGACCGGTGATTTCGGCAAGAGATTGAAGTTTCGCGAATACAGGACCGCCCACATGGCCAATGCGCTCAACGCCGGGATGGTGTGTTTGGTCAGGGGTGGAATCAATGGAAAATCGAATCCGGCAGGCGGTTCCGGCAAGAACAGGTAGCCAATCAACAATGTCGCAATCACGGCGCGGCCCGGCGGCAGTTTCTGAAAGAAAGCCACCGTGACGATTGGCCAGAGGGCCAGTGCCAGTGTTGCCAATGCGTTTGGCATTCAGGATCCTGTTTGTTCCCTTGTCCGGGCGTTTAACGTGCGTGAGGCCGGCTCGTCGTCTCGTCAAGCGGGATATCTCAAACCCTGCCTTACAACATACTGCAGTTGAAATCCGGCATAAATGGCTCTGGAATGCAGCAAATACGTGATCCCGGTCAGGGCAATACAAGAAGACTGCAGCGAGTCAGCCCGCGATTTTGGCTATAGGTGGCCTTCCAAACTGGTCCTAGTTGGTGTCCGTGGCGGCGGCTAGGATCGTGGCGAATTGTGCTGGCCGCATGGTCGGCGTGCATCGTTGGGAGAGCCGCAATGAAAATGACCACCGAAGAAGCCTTTGTCAAAGTCCTCCAGATGCACGGTATCGAACATGCGTTCGGGATCATCGGATCGGCTTTCATGCCGATCTCGGACATCTTTCCCAAGGCGGGGATCACCTTCTGGGATTGTGCGCATGAAGGCTCCGGCGGGATGATCGCGGATGGATACACCCGCGCATCGGGAAAGATGTCGATGATGATCGCCCAGAACGGCCCCGGTATCACCAATTTCGTCACGGCTGTGAAAACCGCTTACTGGAACCATACCCCGTTGCTGTTGGTGACGCCGCAGGCGGCCAACAAGACAATCGGGATGGGTGGCTTCCAGGAAGTCGAGCAGATGAAACTGTTCGAAGACATGGTCGCTTATCAGGAAGAAGTCCGCGATCCTTCCCGCGTGGCCGAAGTTCTCAACCGCGTGATCCTGAATGCCAAGCGTGCCTCGGCGCCGGCGCAGATCAACATGCCGCGCGACTTCTGGACCCAGGTGATCGACATCGAGCTGCCCGAAGTGGTGGAATTCGAACGTCCATCGGGCGGCGATGGCGCGATCCAACAGGCGGCGGACCTGCTGTCGAACGCCAGCAACCCGGTCATCCTCAACGGCGCGGGTGTCGTCCTTGCCGGGGCGATCCCGGCCTCGATAGAGCTTGCCGAACGACTGACGGCACCCGTCTGTGTTGGCTATCAGCACAACGACGCCTTTCCCGGCTCACATCCGCTGTTTGCAGGGCCGTTGGGGTATAACGGCTCGAAGGCGGGGATGGAGCTGATTTCCAAGGCGGACGTGGTGCTGTGTCTCGGGACGCGGCTCAACCCGTTCTCGACCTTGCCGGGTTACGGGATCGACTACTGGCCAAAGGACGCGAAAATCATTCAGGTCGACATTAATCCCGATCGCATCGGCCTGACCAAGACCATCAGCGTCGGCATTGTCGGCGATGCGAAAAAGGTGGCCGAGGGCATTCTGGCGCGCCTGTCGGATACGGCAGGCGACGAGGGCCGTGACGACCGGCAAGCCACCATCGCGAAAACGAAATCCACCTGGGCGCAGCAACTGTCCAGCATGGATCACGAAGACGACGATCCCGGCACCACCTGGAACGAACGCGCCCGCGCGGCAAAACCGGACTGGATGAGTCCCCGCATGGCGTGGCGCGCGATCCAGTCTGCATTGCCGAGAGAGGCGATCATCTCGTCCGATATCGGGAACAACTGCGCCATCGGCAACGCCTATCCGTCCTTCGAGGAGGGGCGCAAATACCTTGCGCCCGGCCTGTTCGGTCCCTGTGGCTATGGGCTGCCGTCCATCGTCGGGGCGAAGATTGGTTGCCCTGATGTGCCAGTTGTCGGTTTCGCGGGCGACGGGGCCTTCGGTATCGCCGTGCCTGAACTTACCGCCATAGGTCGCCCGGAATGGCCGGCGATCACCATGATCGTCTTCCGCAACTACCAATGGGGCGCCGAAAAGCGTAACTCGACGTTGTGGTATGACGACAATTTCGTCGGCACGGAACTCGACGAAGGTGTCAGCTACGCGGGCGTCGCAACGGCTTGCGGCCTCAAGGGCATTCAGGTCCGGACGATGGCCGACCTGACAGACGCGTTGAATACCGCGATCACGGATCAGATGCAGAACGGCACCACCACGCTGATCGAAGCGATGATCAATCAGGAACTGGGTGAGCCGTTCCGCCGCGACGCCATGAAGGCGCCGGTTGCTGTTGCGGGAATCGATCCGGCGGACATGCGTCCGCAGACTGTTGCCTGACATGAGGGGCCAAACACCTGATGGGCTGACCTTGGTCATTGACGCGGGATTGTCCGCGATCGGATCCTTGGCGGCGATGTGGTGATCCAAGTGGAAGGCGTGTTTCGCAAAGACCGGCTTTTGCAATGGCCGACATCGCGTTTTTGCGGGCCGTATCTGGACTGCCCGTTCGGATCTCTGCCGCAACCAGGCAGGGGAGCCTGCTGAAAAACGCTTGCGGTTTGCACCTTTACGATTGAGATGGAAACGGGAACACTGTCGCCAGACCGGATAGGGGGCCATCCTATCGCGAGAGGGAGGAATCACATGGGTCATGTCCAACCAGACCTGAATCTGTCGCCCAAGGTGTCGGACGAGGTGCGCAAGACCACTTGCTACATGTGCGCCTGTCGTTGCGGGATCGACGTGCACATAAAGGATGGCAAGGTCGCCTATATCGAGGGCAACCGCGATCACCCGGTGAACAAGGGTGTTCTGTGCGCCAAGGGCAGCGCCGGGATCATGCAGCACAACGCGCCATCCCGTCTGCGCGCACCGCTCAAGCGGGTCGGCCCGCGCGGGTCGGGTGAATTCGAGGAAATTTCCTGGGACGAGGCGCTGGAGATCGCGACAGGGTGGTTGAAACCTCTGCGTGACGAAGCGCCCGAGAAGCTCGCGTTCTTCACAGGGCGTGACCAGTCCCAAAGTTTTACCTCTTTCTGGGCGCAGAATTTCGGCACGCCGAACTATGCCGCGCACGGGGGCTTTTGTTCCGTCAACATGGCGGCTGCCGGTATCTACACGATGGGCGGTGCCTTCTGGGAATTCGGCCAGCCCGACTGGGATCACACCAAGCTGTTCATGCTGTTCGGCGTGGCAGAGGATCACGACAGCAATCCCATCAAGATGGGCCTTGGCAAGATCAAGGAGCGCGGGGCCAAGGTGATCGGGGTGAACCCGATCCGCACCGGCTACAACGCGATCGCCGACGATTGGGTCGGCATCACGCCCGGAACCGATGGGTTGTTCATTCTCGCGCTGGTTCACGAACTGCTGAAGGCCGGCAAGATCGACCTTGATTACCTCGCCCGTTATACCAACGCGCCCGTGCTGGTGAACGGCGACCCGAAATCACCCGAACATGGGTTGTTCCTCAAGGATGATAACGGCAAGCCTTTGGTCATGGACCGCGTGACGGGCAAGTTGACACCGTTCGATCAGCCGGGAACCAAGCCAGACCTTTCCGCCAGCTATCGCCATGCCGGGATCACCCACAAGCCGGTGATGCACCTCATGGCCGAACGCTATCTCGACCCGGAGTACGCCCCCGAAAACGTGGCCGAGACCTGCGGCGTGCCTGCTGCCAAGATCAAGCGCATCGCCGCCGAGATCGCGCGAGTGGCCTTTGACGAAGCGATCGAGATAGACCAGCCCTGGACCGATTTCCGCGGTGAAAAACACGACAAGATGATCGGCCGCCCCGTCAGCTTCCATGCGATGCGCGGGATCAGCGCCCATTCCAACGGCTTCCAGACCTGCCGCGCGCTGCATGTGTTGCAAATCCTCCTGGGCTCTGTCGAGACGCCCGGCGGTTTCCGTTTCAAACCGCCCTATCCAAAACCCGCGACCGCGCATCCAAAGCCGCATTGCAAGGTGACCCCTGGCCAGCCACTGGACGGGCCGCATCTGGGCTTTGTACAGGGCCCGGAAGACCTGTGCCTCAAGGAGGATGGCACGCCTGCACGCATCGACAAGGCGTTCACCTGGGACAACCCGATGAGCGCACACGGAATGATGCACATGGTCATCTCGAACGCGCATGCCGGCGATCCTTACAAGATCGATACGCTGTTCATGTACATGGCCAACATGTCTTGGAACTCGTCGATGAACACGGGTGGCGTGATGAACATGCTGACCGACACCGACGAGAACGGCGAATACGTGATCCCGCGGATCATCTATTCGGATGCCTATTCCTCGGAAATGGTGGCCTATGCCGACCTGATCCTGCCAGATACGACCTATCTGGAACGTCACGATTGCATTTCATTGCTCGACCGTCCGATCTGCGAGGCGGACGCGGCGGCGGATGCGATCCGCTGGCCGGTGGTGGAACCAGATCGCGATGTGCGGGGCTTCCAGTCGGTGTTGTGCGACCTGGGTGCGCAGCTCGATCTGCCGGGGTTCGTGACCGAGGATGGCAGCCAGAAATACGCGGATTATGCAGACTACATCACCCACCACCAGCGCCGGCCGGGCATCGGTCCGTTGGCGGGTTGGCGTATGGGCGAGGATGGGCTGACCGGCGGACGCGGCGACGTGAACGAAGCGCAGCTTGACAGCTACATCGCGAATGGCGGCTTCTGGTCGTCGCATGTCCCGGACGAAGGGCTGTATTACAAACCGTGGAACACAGCGTATCAGGACTGGGCGGTCGAGATCGGTCTCTATGACGCGCCGGCGCCATTCCTTTTCCAGCTTTATGTCGAGCCGATGCGCAAGTTTCAGATTGCCGCCGAAGGGCATGGTGAGCGCCAACCGCCAGAGCATCTGCGCGCGCGATTGAAGGCGACGCTCGATCCCCTTCCGATCTGGTACCCGCCGCTTGAGGATGGCCATGTCGATCCCGAGGAATTCACGGTCCACGCTCTGACGCAACGGCCGATGGCGATGTATCACTCTTGGGGCTCGCAGAACGCGTGGCTGCGGCAAATCCATGGGCGCAACCCGATGTACCTGCCGACCAAGCTCTGGGAGCAGCATGGCTTCAAGGACGGCGACTGGGCCTTGGTCACCTCGGCGCATGGCAAGATCACCGTCCCGGTGGCGCATATGGCCGCGCTGAACGAGAACACGATCTGGACATGGAACGCGATTGGAAAGCGCAAGGGGGCATGGGCGCTCGACAAGACTGCGCCGGAAGCGACCAAGGGCTTTCTGCTGAACCACCTGATTCACGAATTGCTGCCACCTAAGGGCGATGGTCTGCGCTGGTCGAATTCCGATCCGGTGACCGGGCAGGCGGCATGGTTCGACCTGCGCGTGAAAATTGAGAAAGTGCCCGCCCCGGACGAAGCCCACCCGGTGCACGACGATATCACATCGCCCGTGGGTCAAGGTCCGGACGAATTGCGCTGGAAGGTGGGAACATGAACCGCGCGACGATGGTGACGCTTCTGGCGATCGGTCTGGTTCTTGGCGGCATGGCCGTATCCTTCATCTGGTTCGTGGCGACATGGGACAGAGATGCGGAGGAGCCGATCGTGAAGCAGACACCCCCCGAGGCGGTACAGACGATGGAGGTCGCATGACGCAGCTACCGGAAAAGACAGAACGCAAATTGGGTTTGGTCATCGACCTTGATACCTGCGTCGGATGCCATGCCTGCGTGATTTCCTGCAAAGGCTGGAATTCCGAAAATTACGGCGCGCCCCTGTCCGATCAAGACCCCTATGGCGGCGATCCGTCCGGCACCTTCCTGAACCGCATTCATTCCTACGAGGTGCAACCCGAGGAGGGCCCGGCGCAACTGATCCATTTTCCAAAGTCCTGCCTGCATTGCGAAGATGCGCCTTGCGTGACCGTTTGCCCGACGGGTGCCAGCTACAAGCGCACAGAGGACGGGATCGTTCTGGTCAACGAAACAGACTGCATTGGCTGCGGGTTGTGTGCCTGGGCGTGCCCCTATGGCGCGCGGGAAATGGACAAGGCCGAAGGGGTGATGAAAAAATGCACTCTTTGCGTGGATCGGATCTATAACGAGAATCTGCCCGAGGAAGATCGCGAGCCAGCCTGCGTGCGCACCTGTCCGTCCAATGCGCGCCATTTCGGCGATCTGGGGGACCCCGACAGCGCGGTCAGCCAACTGGTCGCCGAACGCGGCGGCATGGACCTGATGCCTGAGCAGGGAACCAAGCCTGTCAACAAATACCTGCCGCCCCGTCCAAAGGACCAGTTGAACGAGGAGGTTGACATGCTTGCCCCCTTGCTCGCGCCTGTCGCGGAAGAGCCGAAGGGCTTTCTTGGCTGGCTGGACAAGACGCTGGAGAAGATCTGATGCATCCAGCTCCCTCTATTATCGCCTTCAGCACGTTCTCGGGCCTTGGGCTTGGGCTGTTGTTCTGGCTCGGCGTCGCCTCTTCCGCACCGACCGGCTGGGTCGCCTTCGCGTTTTTCGCCATTGGCTATCTGCTGGCAGTGGGGGGGCTGGTGGCGTCGACCTTCCATCTTGGCCGCCCGGAACGCGCGCTCAAGGCATTCACCCAATGGCAGACAAGCTGGCTCAGCCGCGAGGCATGGTGCGCCGTAGCCGCCCTTGTGACAATGGGTGTTTACGGGCTCTTTCTGGTGTTCTTCGACACGCAGATCAGATTGCTTGGCGCGATTGGCGCCTTCTTCTGCCTCATGACGGTCTATACCACCTCGATGATCTATGCCCAGCTCAAGACGGTGCCGCGGTGGAACACGGTGCTGACCAGCATCCTGTTCCTGGCCCTGTCAGTGGCGGGTGGTGCGCTCTTGTCCGGGCGGGTTGCCATCGGGCTTGTCCTGCTGCTGATCGCGGGGCTGATTCAGCTTGTCTGGTGGCAAATCGGCGACAAGCGTTTTGCCAAGAGCGGGACGGACATGAAGTCCGCGACCGGCCTTGGCACGATCGGCGAGGTGCGCGCTTTCGAGCCGCCGCATACCGGGACGAACTACCTTCTCAATGAAATGGTGTATACCGTGGCCCGCCGGCACGCGCGCAAACTGCGCCTGATTTCGCTGTTCCTGATGTTGCTTCTGCCTGTGGTTCTGCTTCTCTTGCCCTTCTCGCACGTCGGGGCTGTGTTGGCGCTTCTCAGTCATGTCGCCGGGGTCCTGGTGTCGCGCTGGCTTTTCTTTGCCGAGGCGGAACACGTGGTCGGCCTGTACTACGGAATGCGCTGAGTATCCCCGTCGTGCCGGGGTTTGACGACCACCGGGCCGATGTATAGCCGCGCCTTGCCGGTCTCTTGGTGGATCGGGGGCGCGGCGCACACCTGCCTGTTCGGGATGCGCACCGGCCATGACCCCTTCGTGCATGCGGTCGCATGACGGTGGCGGATCAGCTCCGGTTTGGCAAGCGTGGTATCTTACCTGGAGCGCCAGCGGTCGAACCAGCGCCGTATGCCGCTGCGCCGGCGAGCGAAATCGTCCCCCACCGCTTCGAATCCGTCGCCGACATCCTCGATCACCGGATCGATCCGCGCTCGACGAAACCGCCGCCAACGGACCCAGATCGCCCAGAACGTCGCCGCGAGAAGCGTCAGGATGATGATGTTGATCCACGGGATGATCTGCACATCCGGCGTATCCACCGGGCGCACGCTGATGGCATTCGGATAGATCGTCAGGAATTCGTTGCGCCAGCCGTAATGCTTGATCACCACCCATTGCGGATTTGCCGACGTGCTGCGCAGATCGGCGGCCTCGGCCTGAAGGTTGGAGGTGTCGAACTTGAAATACGGAGGCCAACCCCAACCCGTATCCTCGTTGCGGTAGACCATGACACCACCGCTGTCGCGCACCGCCGAGATGAAGAAGACATCGCGATTCGACACGCTCCCGTCATTGCCGACATCAGCCTGGGCCCAAAACAAACTGTTCTCGCCCGGATCAACGCGCCGCACTTCGGTGTCGGTAATCCGGGCCACGTCGTGCTGCGGCAGCGTGTAATGCAGAAACGACGCAAACAGGACCCAGAAGGTCAGGATAACGGTCCACTTGATATACCCCACGGCGTCGTCTCCTAGTGGAAATTCGTAAAATAGATGATGGCAGAGATAACTGTCAGCGGCACGATATACACCCCCAGAATCAGCTTGCGGCGAAGGGAGCCATCATATGCGCTCAGGCCCGCCTCGACAAAGGCGGCGCGATCCCCTTGCTGTATCTCTTCGTCCCATTCGCGCTCCAGCTTGTCACGCCGCACCGCGCGGGAATAGAGCGACAGGCAGATATAGACCACGCTCAGGACAAGGAACCCGATGATCAACAGCCGTCCAAGTGCGAGCATAGTCCACCTCCGCTTCGTGTCTCGCTGCCGGAAACACCTGATTGCATCGTTGCGGATCGGCGCAGGTTCTTCAAGCAAAGCGTTTCTTCGATAATCCAACCGGGCTCCGGACAGGACGGCCTTTCGCGGAGCCGAGGCCGATCCAGGGTATGCGCTACGGAGGGTCTGACGTGCAACAAGTCCGATCTCCGTTCGATCTGGACCCTTGTCGGGTCCGATTCTTTTGACAGACCACGCACGGCCATGTTCTGTATCGGACATGCCGGTGTGGCCGGAATTTCGGCGCACGATACGCAACTTGTCAAATCGACACCCCGGTTGGAGCCAGCATGGTGTGGCGCGCCCTGTCATTTGAGCATAGTGCAGGTCCGAAAGGGCGCCTGGCATTCGTTCTGGACTGTCCACAGGGAACCATGCGTGTCCCGACACGTTCAAGAAGCAACCCATCTTCGACACAAACAGGCAACAAATCCATGTCGACCTGCGAGTTAGTGAGTTCAAGATCAATCGTGCCCGTGCCCGTGTCCTTGCCCGTGCCCGTGCGCTGCGGTGCGCCGATGCAAACATCGTAAGCGCAGATGTCGGGATCGCAGCCCAGTCAAGGTGGTCGTGACGACGCAGACTTGTACCCCGCAACGTCCAGCGGAAGTCTTGTCGTGCGTATCGCGTTCCTGTTGTCGCTCGCGCTCCTGCCGATCGGCCTTGTTGCCATGGGACAAAGCTGGCGGGCGCTGAGCACCAACAATTCCTATCTCGAAGCATCCATCCACGCGCGCACCAGCACGCTTGTCGAACCTGAACGCCGCCAGCTTTTGTCCAAGCTGGGTGTTTCTCGCACCTTGTCCGACACGCTGGGCGAGGTCGATCTGTCCAATGACCAATGCATCGCCATCATGCGGCGCATTCTCGACTCGAACCCTCGCGTGAGCTTTGCGGGTGTCGTGGACGACGGGTTTGTCTCGACATGCAACAACACCGGAGACCGGATCGAATTTTCACCTGATCCGCAATCCGAGGGTTTGTTTGACAATCCCGAACCCTATATCGCCTTCAATCCGCGCGGGCAGGTCAGCCAACGCCCGGTTATCATGATCGCACATCCGGCCTTCCGCCCGGATGGAACACTTCTCGGCCTTACGACATTGTCTTTCGAGACAAAACCGCTTTTGCGCAAAGACAGTGACCTGGGGTCCAACCCGGATATTGCCTTGGTGACGTTCAACAAGTTCGGGCAAGTCCTGTCCAGCGCGACCCCCGATCGCCCGATCGAAGAATATCTGCCCGAGGGCTTGTCGCTTGAAGGGTTTGCCACGCAGGGAGACACCTTCTTCACCGCAACCTCGCGGATGGGCGATACACGTCTGATTTCAGTCGTGCCGGTCCTTGAAGACGAGGTCTATGCGCTTGGCAGTTGGGGGCGCACCGCGCTGCAACGCACGACCGCTCCGTGGTTCACGGCAACCACGCTGTTGTTTCCCTTCCTTATGTGGATGGTCGGGATCGCCGTTGCGGTGATTTCGCTCAACCGTCTCGTTCTGCACCATATCCGCGATCTTGGGCGTCGGATGCGGCATTTCGCGACTTATCGCAATGTTGAAACCTCGAACAACATCGCGGATGCGCCAAGCGAGATCCAGATGATCAATGGCACGTTCGAATCGATGGCCGACCAGCTCTTGCGTGAAGAAGCCGATCTGGAAAACGCCGTCTTCGAACGCGAGGTGCTGCTGAAAGAAGTGCACCACAGGGTCAAGAACAATCTTCAGCTCATCTCGTCCATCATCAACATGCAGGTGCGACAGGTGGCCAATCCCGAAGCGGTTTCGGCCTTGCGCCAATTTCAGGACCGCGTGACCAGTCTCGCGACCGTCCACCGCGCGCTGTACCAGGAGCCGTCGCTGACGCATATTCGGTGCGATGTCCTGTTGCGCGATCTGGTAGAACAAGTGGAAGCTGTCGGCGGTGCCAAGGAGCACGCTCCTACGGTGACGCTTGATCTCGATCCGGTAACGCTCTTGCCCGACCAGACCAGTCCGATTGCCATGGTCACGACCGAGGCTCTGTCCAATGCGTTCAAATATGGCGGTCCCGGTCGCGATGGTGTGTTCCGGTTGAAAGTCGACCTGAAGGAAGAAACGCACGGAGACCAGACCAGCGTGCGTCTGACGATCGAAAACAGCGTCGATCCAACCATGAAACGGACAAATGGTACGGGCCTTGGCAAACGCCTGATCCTTGCCTTCGCCGCCCAGCTCGATGCCAACCTGAACGAGATCGACGAAGACGACCGGCGCGGTGTGACCATGACGTTTGAATATCAGTCGTTTGAACCGGAATAGGGTCCACGATTTGCGCGCAAAAAAGCGCGCCTTGGATATCCAAAGCGCGCTTTGATTTTGTAAACGGGTCGCCTTCAGTGGTTCGGCGCGTCCTCGGCCAATCGTGATTTGGATGCGTTTGGATCGGCCATCTTTTGGTCAGTGCGCTGCTTGCTGACCAAGGCGAAAATGATTGCCGCCAGCATCGTTATCAAGGCCAAGAGAGGGACTGCGAATTCTGCTGTCATACGTGCCTCCTTTCTGCCCGGACAACTCCCGACCCATGGCGTTGTTCCAAACCCGAACCCGCTGCGCTAGAGCGCCGCACCCATTGCCGTCTTGAGTGCCAGGTGCAGCGATTTGGCCGAGGATCGAGGGCCGAAGATGCGCAGCGCGTTCGCCGGATCGAGGCGCAGGATGTAAACGCCCATGTGGTGAACAACGGTCCGCACGGCATCGCCGGTTTGCATCTGGTCGATATCGATATTTGCGCAAAGACGGATCACCTCTTCAACGCCCTCCCCGCGCAAGTCGAAACAGACCCAGCCGTCGGTTTGCTCCGTGATAGACGCGGTGTTCAGGAAGCGGGAATTTAGCTGATCGGTCAGGTCCGCGTGGCTGGCATGGGGCGCGCTGACCATCCATTGATCTGGCCCGATCCAGAAAGCCGCCTCGGGGTTCTTGAACACGGCTCTGCCGGGCTTTGGCACTGCGCTGTTCAGTAGGCCTTTCAAGTGTGCCCTGCAGGCCGCTTCCGAGCCTCTTCGGGCAGAGACCGATGCGAGCGCCAGGTCCGGAAATTCGGTCAAAGTGACGCCGGCAAGCGTTTCAATCGCGGGGTCAGTGCCGCCAAGGGCGCAAAGGGGGGCCAGGTCATGCACGCAGACGCTCTCCTTTTGGATCGAGAAAATGGGGGCTGACGACTTCAACATCATGATTGATGCCCGTCAAAGGACTCAGCAGCCCGATCACCTCGCCCAGCCGTGCGTCGCCCGCTTTCAGGAACCCCAGCGCAATGTGGTGTCCGAGGTTGGGCGAATAACAGGCTGAGGTCACGTAGCCCTGATCGTTGGATGCAGTCGCCTTTGCACCTTTCGTCATCAGGTGGGCACCGGCAGGCACCGGGTTCTCGGGATCGACCGGCTTCAGGCCAACCAGCTTCAGAGCGTCGGCTTCAGTCAGGCCCGGCCGTTCTGACAGAATGGATCCGATCGAGTCCTTCTTCTTCGAGACCATGCGCCCCATCCCGAGATTCAGCGCCGTGGTGGTGCCGTTCAATTCGTTTGCCGTCGCGTGCCCCTTCTCGATGCGCATGACATTCAGCGCCTCAAGCCCGTAGGGTACGACGTCGAATTCCTTGCCTGCGTCCATCAATCGCCGGATCAGGGCGTCACCGTACCGCGTCGGCACTGCAATCTCGTAGGCGAGCTCGCCCGAGAACGAAATCCGGAACAGCCGCGCGCGCAGGCCGCCGCAAATTGTTGTCTCGGCGCAGGCCATGAACGGGAACGCCGCGTTGGACAGATCAAACTCGTCATCCACGATCTTGTGCAGAAGTGCGCGGGATTTGGGACCGGCGACCGCGAATTGCGCCCAGGCCTCGGTGGTCGAGATCAGTTGCACGTCCATGTCGGGACAAAGGCATTGCCGCACGAATTCCATGTGACGGTAGACTCCGAGCGCGTTGCCGGTCGTTGTCGTGACGATGAAATGATCTTCGGCCAATCGCGCCGCAGTGCCGTCATCCATGACGATCCCGTCCTCGCGCAGCATCAGGCCATAGCGCACCTTGCCGACCGGCAGCTTGGCAAATCCGTTGCAGTAGACCAGGTTCAGGAACGCCGCGGCATCAGAGCCCTGCACGTCGATCTTGCCCAGTGAGGTGACGTCACAGATACCGACCGATTTGCGGGTTTGCAGGACTTCCCGATCACAGCTTTCGCGCCAATGCGTCTCGCTCGGTTTGGGGAACCACTGTGCGCGCAACCAAAGCCCGGCTTCTGTGAAGACAGCGCCCTGTTCTTCGGCCCAGCGGTGGCTTGGCGTCAGGCGTGTCGGGCGCGTTTCGGTGCCCCGGGCGCGCCCCGCGAAAACACCCATCGCGGTGGGCGTGTAGGGTGGGCGGAACATGGTCGTGCCGACCTCGGGGATGGATGTGCCTGCCACCTCGGCCATGATCGCCAAGCCGGCGATGTTCGATGTCTTGCCCTGGTCCGTCGCCATCCCCAGCGTCGTGTAACGCTTCAGGTGCTCGACGGATCGGAAGTTTTCCTGATGTGCCAGCTTGATGTCCTTGGCGGTCACGTCGTTCTGCTGGTCCACCCATGCGCGTTTTGCGGTTTTGACATGCCAGAACGGGGTGATGCGGGCGGGTGCATCCTCGGTCTCGGGAAGGGGCAGCGTCTTGGCCGTCAGCCCCAAGTCGGACAGGACCCCTTTCGCGGCATCGGCACCGGTTTTCAGCGCGCCATGGGTGGAAAACACGCCATTTGCAGCGCCAGCGACTGTCATGCCCATTGGCAACGCTTCGCCGGGCACAAAGCCGGCAATCGCATCGTTCCAGACGGGGCGCCCCCGCTGGTGGCATGTCAGGTGCACGTTCGGGTTCCACCCGCCAGACACACCCAAAGCGCCACATTTGATCCTGCGAATGCCGCCCCTGGGCATCTTCACCTCGATCTGTGTCAGGCCAAGCCGCCCCCATGTCTGGTCGATCACGCCCCCGGCGATCACGTTATAATCCGACGACGAGGGCGCATCGGTGCGCGTGTCGATCACCGACACGTCGTCCACGCCCTTGGCCACCAGATCGGACGCAGTGCGATGCCCGTCATCGTTGTTGGTAAAGATCGCCACCTGCCGCGCCGGTGTCACGGCCCAACGGTTTGCGTAGGCGCGTATGGCGCTGGCCTGCATGATGCCGGGGCGGTCGTTGTTTTCAAAAACGATGGGTCGTTCGGTGGCCCCCGCGCAGAGGATCGCGCGCTTCGATGTGATGCGCCAGAGGATTTGCCGCGGCTTGCCGTCCTCCGGAACTTTCAGGTGGTCGCTCACCCGTTCCACAGCGCCGTAAACGCCGTGATCGAACGCGCCCATTACCGTGGTGCGTGGCATGACCCGTACATTCGGCATGGCACCAAGGCGTGCACCCATTTCTGCCGCCCAGGCGGGGCCGGACATGCCGCCAAGGGCGTGGCTTTCGAGGTTCAGCCGACCCCCGATAAGGAAATCCTCGTCCGCGAGGATAACCCGCGCGCCACTTTCGCCGGCGGTCAAGGCTGCGGCCAGCCCGGCTGGCCCCCCGCCGATGATCAGAAGATCGCAATGCAGGAACCCTTTGTCGTACTCATCCGGGTCGTCCCGCGTGCTGAGTGACCCCAAACCGGCTGCCCGGCGAATGATCGGCTCGTAGATCTTTTCCCAGAACGCGGCGGGCCACATGAAGGTCTTGTAATAGAACCCGGCGGCGAAGAAGCTCGACAGAAGATCGTTCACTTCCATGGCGTCAAACGCCAGTGACGGCCAGCGGTTCTGCGATTCTGCCCTCAACCCGTCGAACAGCTCCGCCGTGGTCGCCCGCGTGTTCGGTTCTTTCCGTGCACCGTCGCGCAGTTCGACCAGGGCGTTCGGTTCCTCGGAGCCGGCAGTCATCACGCCGCGCGGACGGTGATACTTGAACGAGCGGCCCATCAGCCGCACACCGTTGGCCAGCAGCGCCGAGGCCAGCGTATCGCCCTTGTGACCCTTGTAGTACTGACTGTCGAAGCGAAAGGAAAAGGTCTCTGACCGGTCGATCAGCCCGTCGTCCAAACGGTTTTTCTGGCTCATCACGACCGCTCCTTCCGCGCCATGTCACTGGCGAATTCAACCTGCATGATCTCATGCGTGACGGTATCGCGTGTGACGACAAGCCAGGACCGATCGCCCTGTTCGTGAAACCAAAGCTCGCGGTGCAGCCCGGCCGGGTTGTCGCGACTGTGCTGATACCGGGTGAATTGGTGCAAGGCATCGTCGGCCTGCCAATCCGGGCGATCCAGAAGCGTCGCATCGCCCAGATAAACGAATTCGCTGCTGTCGCGCGGGCCTAGGATGGGGTGGGTGATAATCATCAGTGCAGATTGGGCTGCGCGCCCACTCCTTTTTCGTCGATCATGTGCCCCGTCTCGAAACGGTTCAGCCTGTATCCCGTTGCGGTTTCATGTGGCGTGTCGGTTGCCAGCAAGTGCGCATAGCAAAAGCCCGAGGCCGGCGTTGCCTTGAACCCGCCGTAACACCAGCCGCCGTTGAAATAGAGCCCGTCCACAGATGTCTTGTCGATGATCGGAGAGCCGTCCATCGACATGTCCACGATGCCGCCCCACATGCGCAACAGACGCGCGCGACCCAGCATCGGGAACATGGCGATGGCTTCCTCGATCACATCCTCGACCACCGGCAGGTTGCCGCGTGATGCATAGGAATTGTAGCCATCGATATTGCCGCCGAAGACCAGCCCGCCCTTGTCGGACTGGCTGCAATAGAAATGACCGGCGCCAAAGGTGATCACACCCGGCAGGACGGGCTTCAGCCCTTCCGTCACGAAGGCCTGCAGGACATGGCTTTCGATGGGCAGGCGCATCCCGGCCTGCGCCATCACGCGCGAGGATGATCCGGCCACGCAGACGCCGACCTTTTTGGTTCCGATGAACCCGCGTGATGTCTCGACTCCCTGAACCTTGCCGTTCTCGATCTTGAACCCGGTCACCTCGCAGTTCTGGATGATGTCGATACCGCATTGGTCCGCAGCCCTGGCAAAGCCCCAGGCCACCGCGTCGTGCCGGGCGGTGCCAGCCCGCGCTTGCAGCAAGCCGCCCATCACCGGGAAGCGTGCGTTTTTGACGTTCAGGAAAGGATATTTCGCAACCACCTGCTTTTGATCCAGCAATTCCGCATCCGCCCCGTTCAGGATCATCGCGTTGCCGCGCCGGACATACGCATCGCGCTGGGCGTCTGAATGCATGAGGTTGATAACCCCGCGCTGGCTCATCATGGCGTTGTAATTCAGATCCTGTTCCAACCCTTCCCAGAGCTTGAGCGAAAACTCGTAGAACGGCTCATTCCCATCGAGCATGTAGTTGGATCGCACAATCGTGGTGTTGCGTCCGACATTGCCGCCACCGATCCAGCCCTTTTCGAGCACCGCGATCCGCGATTGCTTGAAGTGCTTGGCAAGATAATACGCGGTCGCCAGACCGTGGCCGCCGCCGCCGATGATGATGTAGTCATACCGGGGCTGCGGTTCGGGATCGCGCCATGCCGGTCCCCAGCCGCGATGACCGGTCAGAGCCTCCTTGATGACCCGAAAGCCTGAGTATCGCATGTTCAACGCCTCCTTCACCGTGAACCTTGCGCGGCTCAAAACGAAACGGCTTGTCCTTTTTGGTCAAACCCGGGTCCAAAAAAGACATCGCCTTGGCAGCACGCCATGCCGATCAAGACCGAGTGTCAAGCGGTGGATGCGAGAATTGACCGCATCAATGGGCTGTCAGGGTCCTTCAATCCATCGATCACGTCGAAATGGTGCTTTCCGGGCACTTCGATGCGCTCGCATCCCCATGCGTCGGCCAGCCAGCGCGCCTGGTCTAGGAATACGGGTCTTTCGTCGGCCCCGACCCAGACGGTCACCGGTGTTGAGGGCGGGGCCATGAACACCGGGCTTTCGGCTTTGGCGGCGGCCTCGTCCATCTTGAAGTCATCATTCATGGTCGTGTTCAAGAGCGGGCGCAGGTCGGAGACTGGCGAGATCGGCACAACTTTTTCGATGCGGGTGGAAATCTCGGGGGGCAGCACCTCCGGGTCCAGCATCCGCGCGACAAGGTGCCCGCCCGCGGAATGCCCAACAAGACGCAAAGGCCCTGGATGTTCATTCGCCACGACACAGACTGCCTGTGCGATTTGACGGGTGATATCCGCGATTCGGACGCGCGGGGCGAGGTCATAGGTGGGCATCGCAACCGTCCAGCCGCTGTTCAAAGCGCCCTGCGAGAAATGAGACCACGGCGAACCGTCAAAGCGCCGCCAATATCCGCCATGCACAAAGATCATTGTCCCCTGCGCCGGTTTGTCGGGCTGGAACAGATCGACGATTTCGCGCGTTCCGTGCCCATACATGACACCAAGACGTGCGCGGTTCAGGACCGCCAGTCGTGTCCGAAAGTCATCGGCATCGGAGCGCCACCGGTCCGGATACATATCCGCGCCGGGAATATACGCCGCATTGGCATAAGCATCGTCCCAATCCACTGGTTCACCCCGTGTTGATCCTTGCCATTGCATCTATCAAATGATCCGCCTTTGTCAGTACCAAAAACGGAGAGACCCATGCTCGACCAGACAACCGACCTTGCCAGCTTGCTCAAGGACCCAACGCTTTTGGAGATCCGTGCCTATGTCAACGGCAGCTGGATTGACGGGGACGATGGCACGTTCGCGGTCGACAACCCGGCGCGTGGTGACACCATCGCCGAGGTTGCCGACCTGTCCCGTGCCCAAGTGGCCCAGGCCATTGCCGCTGCTGAAACGGCACAGAAGGACTGGGCAAAATGGACTGGGAAGGAACGGGCTGCTGTTCTGCGCAAGTGGTTTGACCTCATGATCGAACATCAGGAGGATCTGGGCACGATCCTGACCGCCGAACAGGGCAAGCCCCTGACCGAGGCGAAGGGAGAAATCGGCTACGGCGCGTCTTTCATTGAGTTCTTTGCCGAGGAGGCAAAGCGCGTTTATGGTGAGACGATCCCCGGCCACCAGCGCGACAAGCGCATCATGGTGATGAAACAGCCCATTGGCGTTGTCGGGTCGATCACGCCGTGGAATTTCCCAAACGCGATGATCGCCCGCAAGGCCGGTCCGGCCCTGGCGGCGGGGTGCAGTTTCGTCGCGCGCCCGGCGGCGGAAACCCCGCTTTCGGCTATCGTCATGGGGGTGCTGGCCGAACGCGCCGGTCTCCCGGCAGGCGTGTTCAACGTGGTGTCGTCCTCCTCGTCTTCGGACGTGGGCAAGGAAATGTGCGAGAACCCGGCGGTGCGCAAGCTGACCTTCACCGGCTCGACCGAGGTGGGCCGTATCCTGTTGCGCCAGGCCGCCGACCAGGTGATGAAATGCTCGATGGAGCTTGGCGGCAACGCGCCCTTCATCGTGTTCGACGATGCCGATATCGATGCGGCGGTCGACGGTGCCATCCTGTGCAAGTTCCGCAACAACGGCCAGACCTGCGTCTGTGCCAACCGGATCTATGTGCAGGCGGGGGTGTATGACGAATTCGCCCAAAAGCTGAAAGACAAGGTCTCCGGCATGAAGGTGGGCGACGGGCTTGAAGAGGGGACCGACCTTGGCCCGCTCATCAATGCGGATGCGCTCACCAAGGTGCAGGACCACATCGCGGATGCCAAGTCCAAGGGGGCCGATGTCATCCTTGGCGAGCAAGAGCATCGCAAGGAGGGCAATTTCTTCGGTCCGACAATCGTCACCGGCGCGACCAGGGACATGGCATTCGCGACCGAGGAGACCTTTGGCCCGCTTGCCCCGCTCTTCAAGTTCGAGACCGAGGACGACGTGATCGAACTGGCCAATGACACGATCTTCGGTCTCGCCAGCTATTTCTACGCCAATGATCTGAGCCGCGTCTACAAGGTGGCCGAGGCGCTGGAATACGGCATCGTCGGTGTGAACACCGGCATCATCTCGACCGAGGTGGCGCCCTTCGGCGGCGTCAAGCAATCCGGACTTGGCCGCGAAGGCAGCCATCACGGCATCGATGATTTTCTCGAGATGAAATACGTTTGCATGAGCGTCTGAGCTTGTGTCTTTCCCCGGGTCGAGAAGGTCAAAGACGCCATCGACACGCGCGGCGGGGATAGTCTCCGCGATCTGGCGTTGTCGTCTGCGTGAACCCGACGCGGACGACAGGGATCAACGAACAGCACGATTGCCGGTCTTGGTCTGCGACAAAAAACGGCCCGGCAGGTCTTCTGCCGGGCCGCTTGTGTCAAGGCTCAAATGCGTCAAAGCGTTTGGGGGGTCGGTGACCCGTCCTGTGCTTAGTTCACAGATTGCGCGTCAACCACGTCCTTGTCCGTCTCGACCGCATCGGCCTTCGCGATCTCGATCCGGCGCGGCTTCAGCGCTTCGGGGATTTCGCGCTGCAAGTCGATGTGGAGCATCCCGTTCTCATGGCTCGCCCCGATCACGCGAACATGGTCGGCCAAGGGGAACCTGCGCTGGAAGGCGCGGGTGGCAATGCCACGGTGCAGATAGGTGCGCTCTTCGTTTTCATCAACTTTTCTGGCCGACACATTCAGCGCGCCGTCCTTGACCTCGACACTCAGGTCGTCATCGGAGAACCCGGCAACGGCGATCGAGATGCGGTATGCATCATCTGCGGTCTTTTCGATGTTGTAGGGGGGATAGGTCGGTTGGCTGACCTCGTTGGTCATAACCCGATCCATCAGGTCGGCAATTTGGTCAAAGCCGACAGTAGCACGGTAAAGCGGTGCGAAATCATATCCTCGCATAGGTCATCCTCCATTGAGCGATACCAGATGTGAAAGCCTTCCAGCTTGGACAGGCTCGGTTAAGGTGCCGGGCCCCACCTGGGCATCCCGACAGTCTGAAATCTGGGAGCGCTTGATCCGCGATTCAAGAGGGCAAAGTCATTCCCGTGGGCGAATAAATTTCGCTCCCGTCTCCTTGCGTGCATCCTTCTGGGCGCGAAACGGTCGAAAGACCGTCCCTTCGGTAAAACCGACACCATTGTTCATCAGCGCGCGGATGGTGTCGATTTGCGTCTCCAGCGGTGCGCCAAGCGACACTGGCTGGCCACCGCTTTTTGCCTTGGACGAGACAACCGAGACAATCCGGGGCTGATCGTCGTGGAAGGAAAACACCGGGGAACCCGAACTGCCGAAATCCACCGAACAGGACATGACCAAGACGGATGGCTGGGCCGACATCACATCACAGGTGTCTTGCATCGATGGCGCCTCGGACCGGTCATGGGCATAGGACACAACGCCCACGTTGTCCCCGACCAAGGGCCGTTCACCCGTTACGAACGGGATGATCGTGGTGTTGCGCACCGGGTGCTGCAATTCGATCAGCGCGATATCCGCGAATACCCTTTCCGAACTTGGCTCGGCGTCAAATTCATAGGCCGGATATGCCACCGCCCGGCGGACCCGGCGATAGGCGGCAGCCCGGCCATTGCGCCACCCGGCCAGAAACTGGATATCCTCGGGTGCCAGGAGCACGCCGGCGTCATCGTAAAGGCAATGTGCCGCTGTCAGCACGATCTCGGGGGTGATCAGCGATCCTGTGCAAAACGCTTTACCGGCAAGTTCGAGCCGGCCAACCGCTTCCCAGGCGCGACCATCCTGGCGGCTCTCCATCGAGAACAGCCCGGCCCCTTGTGCCGCTGCACCGATTGGCAGCAACAGAAACAATGCCCCCCAGAGCACATTGCGCACAAATCACCTCCGATGTGAGACTTCGCAGTGCCATCTGAATCAGGCGAAACTATGACGCAAGGCCAGAGTCGGGTTCCTACAGCCTGGACGCTTCCAGGGCAGCGGGTTTCGGACCACCCGTCGCCCAGTCCAGCAGCTCGACCGTATGCACGATTGGAACATCCGTTCCTCCGCCGATCTGCATCATGCAGCCGATATTGCCGGCTGCGATGATCTGTGGCTGTTTCGCCTCCAGCGTCCGGACCTTGCGGCCCTTGAGCTGTTTCGAAATCTCCGGCTGCATCAGGTTATATGTCCCCGCCGACCCGCAGCACAGATGGCTGTCCGCAGGCTCCACCACCTCGAACCCTGCTGCCTTCAACAGCGTCTTGGGATGTGTCTTGATCTGCTGGCCATGTTGCAGGCTGCAGGCCGCATGATAGGCCACGCGCGCTCCGCCATGCACAGCCCTGGCCTTTGCCACGGCCGCTTCGTCAACCAAATCCACAAGCACTTCGCTGACATCCTTGGCAATCGCCGACACGCGCGCCGCGTCCCCGGCCAGTGGATCATTGCGAAACATGTGCCCGTAATCCTTGACCGTGGTGCCGCAGCCGCTGGTGTTGATGACAATCGCGTCAAGCCCGCCCGCGTCCATCTCGCGCGCCCAGGCCCTCACGTTGGCCGCCGCCGACCCGTGGCTTTGGTCCACCTTGCCCATGTGATGCGTCAGCGCTCCGCAACAGCCCGCACCCTCGGCTACCACCACCTCGCAGCCAAGCCGTGTCAGCAGCCGGATGGTGGCATCGTTGATATCGGTGTTCAGCGCCTTCTGCGCACAGCCGGTCATCAGCGCGACGCGTTTCTTGCGCGGCTGTTGGGGCGCAAAGCTCTGCGGATCGTCATTGCGGCTCACTGGCGGGATGCGCTTGGGCGCCATCTCCAGCATCGCCTTCAGGCGCGCATCCGGGATCAGCGGGGCAAAGGGCCTGCCGATCTTCGCCAGAAGCAGCGCCACCCGGAACCGCGCCGGATAGGGCAGGATCTGCGCCAACGTCCAGCGCAGCGCCCGATCATGCCAGGGCCTGTCGTAATGCGCCTCGATATAGGCCCGCGCGTGATCGACCAGATGCATGTAATGCACGCCGGACGGGCAGGTCGTCATGCAGGCAAGGCAGGACAGGCATCGGTCGATATGGGTAACCGTCTTTTCATCCGGCACACGCTCGTTTTCGAGCATGTCCTTGATCAGGTAAATCCGCCCGCGAGGACTGTCCAATTCATCGCCCAGCACCTGGTAGGTTGGACAGGTCGCGGTGCAGAACCCGCAATGCACGCAAGCCCGCAGGATCTCGTTGGATCGCTGGAAGTCGAGATCCTGCAACTGATTTTCCGTAAATGTCGTCTGCATGATCTACCCCATCAATCCGGTGTTCAGGATCCCCCTGGGATCAAACCGCTGCCGCAGCCCGTGTGACAGCGCCGCAAGTTCCGCCGGTTCCGGCTGAAACTTTGGCTGCCCGCTCCCGCGCACGAGCGTGGCATGGCCGTCAAAATCACCCAGGCGTGCCCGCAGATCCGTGCCCTCCGGCACGCTCATCCAGATCAGGCCGCCGCCCCAATCGTACATCACCGCCTTTGCGCCGCTCCGCCGGGCCAGATCGGCCCCGGTGGTCGGCCTGCCGGATACGCGCCAGACATCCCCCGGCGTGCCGTGGAACGGGGCAACATCCCGGATTTGCGCCCAGTGCTCGGCCACGCCATCCGCGTCGCTCTCGATCCGCGTGCCCATGTCCGCAAACAGGGCCGCAAGCTGCTCTGCACGGTAGCGGACCGATCCCGAAAATCCTTCGATACGCAGCATGGTGACGGGGCCGTCCCCCATCCCGTTTGGAAGATGGGCTGCGCCAGACACCTCGAACGGGGACCGCAATGCCCTGGCCATCGCGGCGATCGCTTGTGAGTCATCCAGCCCGTCGATCATGATGCACGCGGTACGCTCGGGCGTCGGCAGAACCTTCAGGCTGACTTCGGTGAGGATGCCAAGGGTGCCCCAAGAGCCGGTCATCAGCTTCACGAGGTCATACCCCGTGACATTCTTCATCACGCGCCCGCCGTTTTTGACAAGGGTCCCGGTCCCATCGACAAACCGCACGCCGAGCATGAAATCCCGGCAGGCCCCAACCGACACGCGGCGTGGCCCGCTGACATTTGCTGCAACAACACCGCCAATCGTCGGAGCGCCCGATGTGCCCATCAACCCGCGATGGTCCATTGGCTCGAAAGCTAGCCGCTGCCCCTCGGCAGCAAGCGCCGCTTCGATCTCGGCCAAGGGTGTGCCCGCCTGCGCGACAAGGGTCAAAGACCCCGGCTCGTAGAGCGTGATCCCCGACAACCCACCGGTCTCGAGCATCTCCCCATTAAGGTTAACGCCCCGCGTTCCCCCGCCACGCACACGAATCGGTCGTGTCGCCGATGCGATCATCTCGGCCAGGTCGGCCTCTGTCTCAGGTCTCATGATCTTCTCTGGTTCCAAAATATCCCGGGGGAGGCGCGCAAGGCGCGCCGGGGGCAGCGCCCCCAATCCTACTCTGCCGCCAGCGCGACGCTGCGACGGCTCTCGGACGCGGCCAGCGGAAACACCTTTGCAGGGTTCAGCAGCCAGGCCGGATCGAACACGTCCTTCACCGCCATCTGTGCCTCGAGATCGGCAGGCGCGAACTGGTCCACCATGAGGTCGCGTTTCTCGATCCCCACACCATGTTCTCCGGTCAGGCACCCACCCACCTCGACACAAAGCCGCAGGATATCCGCGCCAAGCGCCTCGCAGAGTTCAAGATCACCCTCCTTGTTCGCATCGAACAGGATCAGCGGGTGCATGTTGCCGTCGCCTGCATGGAACACGTTGGCCACGTCCAGCCCGTATTCCCTGGACATCTCGCCGATGCGCCGCAGCACGTAAGGCAGTTCGGACACCGGGATCGTCCCATCGAGGCACATGTAATCGTTGATCTGCCCCATCGCGCCAAAAGCCGATTTGCGGCCCAGCCAGATGCGCCCGGCCTCATCGGCATCCTTGGCCTCGCGCAGCTCCACCGGGTTGTGCCGCCGGGCGATCTCGAGGATCAGTGCAAGCTGCTCGTCGATCTCGGCCGGGCTGCCCTCGACCTCTACAATGAGCAGCGCCTCGCACATCGGGTAGCCCGCCTTGGCAAAGGCCTCGGTCGCCTCGATGCAGGGGCGGTCCATGAATTCGATGGCCACGGGCAGAACACCGGCCTTGATGATATCGGCGACGCAGGCCCCCGCAACCTCGTTCGACTCGAACCCCATCAGCACCGGCCGCGCGCCTTCGGGTTTCGGCAGGATGCGCAGCGTGGCTTCCGTCACCACACCCAATTGTCCCTCAGAGCCGCAGATCAGGCCCAGCAGATCGTACCCGCCGGCATCCAGATGCTTGCCGCCGATCTCCATGATGGTGCCATCCATCTGCACCATGGTGATACCCAGCAGGTTGTTGGTGGTGACGCCATATTTCAGGCAATGCGCGCCGCCCGAATTCATCGCGATATTGCCGGCGATGGCGCAGGCCAACTGGCTCGACGGGTCGGGTGCGTAGAAGAACCCGTCATCCTCGACCGCGCCGGTGACGCTCAGGTTCGTGCGACCTGTCTGCAGGCGGATGATGCGATTGTCGTAATCCGTCTCGATCACCTCGGTCATCCGCGCCACTCCCAGCAGCACGCAATCGGCGGTCGGCAATGCACCCCCCGCGAGTGAGGTGCCCGACCCGCGTGGCACGACCGATACGCCCATGTCGTGACAGACCCTGAGGACATCGGACACTTCTTGCGTGGAGGCGGGCAGCACCGCTGCAAGAGGCGGGCATTTATACGCGGTCAGGGCGTCACACTCGTAGGCGCGCGTTTCCATCTCGTCCGAGATCACGGCATCCTGCGGCAAGACCTTGCGCAGGCGGCTGACGATCTGTTCCTTCAAGGACAGTACCCTGGCGTCGGGTTGGGGCATTTGCATGGCGGGCTCCTCCGAATTGGTAAGATTATATAACCAATCTTGCGTCAAAAGCTAGAAGAATCTTCTCCCCCTTGGCACTGTAGCCCCTTGCTTTTGGCCGCATCGCCGGTCACGAAGCAATCATGGACTGGATCAAGATCATTCATATTCTTTGCGTCATGGGCTGGATGACCTCGATCTTCGCGGTCCCGCGGGCGCTGATCTACTGGAAGCGCGAACATGACCGCATCGGCGAATTCGGCCCGCTGGGCGACCTGACGATCCGGCTCTACCGCTTTTCCGCCGGGCTGGGTGTGATCGCGCTTGTGACCGGGCTGTGGCTCGGGGGGATTTGGGGCATGCCGCCCTGGGTCTGGCTCAAGCTGGGTTTGGTGCTGCTCCTCGCACTGCATTATGCTTGGACCGGGCGGCTTGTGATCCGCGCGAAACGCGGTGCGTTTACCGAATCTGACCGCTATCTGCGCATCTTCAACGAAATCAGCGTGTTCGGAGTGATCGCGATCCTTTGGGTTGTCGTCGTCAAGCCGTTCTGATGGAGTGGCTCGACCGCCTTTACCTGTTCACGGTGCTGGATGCGGTGGGCCTTGGCCTGCTTGTCGTCAGTTGGATCGGCAGCACGATCATCATCGAGAACGCGCCGAAATCGCATCGGTCCACGTCGGAGATCATGGCCGGGTATCGCCGCGACTGGATGCGCACGTTTGTCGATCGCGATCCGCGTATTTTCGACAGCCAGATCATCGCAAGCCTGCGGCAAGGCACTGCCTTCTTTGCCTCCGCCAGCATGATCGCCATCGGGGGTGGCTTCGCGCTTTTGGGGAACGCCGAACGCCTGCGCGGTGTGGCGCAGGACCTGACACTGGAAAGCGATCCGATCTTCCTGCTCGAGGTCAAGCTGCTGGTGCTCTTGCTGTTCGCGGCGAACGCGTTCCTGAAATTCGTCTGGTCGCACCGGCTGTTCGGCTATTGCTCGGTCATCATGGCGGCGGTGCCCAACGATCCGACCGACCCCAAGGCCTTGCCCATCGCCTTGCAGGCCGGCGAGATCAACATCACCGCGGCGCGGGGCTACAACCGGGGTTTGCGGTCGGTCTATTTCGGGATCGCCTCGTCCGCCTGGCTTCTTGGCGCCGAGCCCTTGATACTTGCCAGCTTGGTAACGCTGCTGGTGATCCTGCGCCGGGAGTTCGCGTCGAAATCGCGGCATGTGCTGCTCAATGGCGCGCCGGATGCGGAAACGTGATTTTGCGTGTTGCCGGCGATCTGCTACCGCTTGATCATGATGTATCGTTCCTTGGTCGGCCTCCTGATTTTCACAGGTCCTGTCTTTGCGGACCCGCCTGAAATTGTCGGCTCGGACATCAGCGCAAACCGTGTGTCGGTGACTGTGTCGCATCCCGATACCGGGTGGGAGCATTACGCCGATGGCTGGCGGATCGAAGCCGACAACGGCGCGGTGATCGCCACACGCGAATTGCTGCATCCGCATGTGAATGAACAGCCCTTCACCCGGAGCCTGAGCGTTGGCGGCCTGCCAGAAGCGCCTCTGTTCATCCGGGCGAAATGTTCGGTAGATGGTTGGTCCGAGACCCGCGCGCCCCTGCCGCGCTGAAACCGGGTGAGGATCGCTGACCCAATGTTTCGCACGCGAAACATCTGGGCCGGATCGGACCTATTTACCCTTCGTCAATTACATCGGCATGCAGATGCCGTTGCCCGCGTGCCTCGGAGAGTCGGATCTGTTTCTGCCGCTCGCGGAACCGCGCCTTGTCCGTGTCCGAGGTCTTGTCGATGCACAGATGGCAGGACACGCCATGTTCATACTCCGGCCTGTCACGATCCTCGGGCAGAATCGGATGTCGGCAAGCGTGGCACAACAAATGCGGTCCTTCCCGAAGGCCATGACCCACCGACACGCGACCGTCGAAGACAAAGCATTCCCCCTGCCAGGTACTTTGGTCCTGCGGCACCTCTTCGAGGTATTTCAGAATGCCGCCCTTGAGGTGATACACCTCTTCGATCCCCTGGCTGAGCAAGTAGTTCGTCGATTTTTCGCAACGAATACCCCCGGTGCAGAACATCGCGATACGCTTGTTGTGGAACCGGTCCTTGTTCTGCTCCCACCATTCCGGGAATTCGCGAAAGCTTTCGGTTCCGGGGTCCACTGCGCCGTCGAACGTGCCAATGCCGACCTCGTAGCCGTTGCGCGTGTCGATCACGGCCACATCCGGGCTCTGGATCAGGTCGTTCCATTCAGAGGCATCGACATAATGCCCGACTGATGCGCGCGGATCGACGTCCGGAACGCCCATCGTCACGATCTCTTTCTTCAGCCGGACCTTCATCCGGGCAAACGGCCGGTCCTGCGCGGTGGACAGTTTCCAGTCCAAGTCGGCGCAGCCGGGCAGGGCGCGCAGATGGGCTAACAAATGGTTAACGCCAGCCTCGGGACCAGCCACCGTCCCGTTGATCCCTTCGCGTGCCAAAAGCAGCGTGCCCGTGATCGCATTGTCGCGACAGACCGCTAGAAGCGGATCGCGCAACGCGGCAGGATCGTCGAAGCGTGTAAAATGATATAGTGCGCAAACCGTGAACATGGGCGTGGAATTACGCCCGCAGCACGCCCTGCGCAAGGCTGCCGAATGCCGCAAGCCTTGACCGTTCCTGTCAGGCTTCATACCCACATGAGACGCAACAGGAGGCTGCCGCATGTCCGCGCTACTCGTCATCGACGTACAAAACGATTTCTGCCCGGGCGGGGCACTGGCCGTGCCCGAGGGCGACCAGATCGTGCCCGGCATCAATGCGCTGATGCAAGATGCGGAGGCGGTGATCCTGACGCAGGACTGGCATCCCGCGGCGCATTCCAGCTTTGCGTCGCAGCATGACGGGGAAGACCCGTTCGGAATGATCGAAATGCCCTATGGGCCGCAGGTGCTTTGGCCGGACCATTGCGTGATCGGGTCGCATGGCTCTGCGTTTCATGCGGACCTGAACACCGACTGCGCCGAAATCGTCGTCCGTAAAGGGTTCCGCCGCGACATCGACAGCTATTCCGCGTTTTTCGAAAACGATCATCGCACGCCGACCGGGCTGGAGGGTTACCTCAAGACGCGGGGCATCACGTCTTTGACACTGGTCGGGCTCGCCACGGATTTCTGTGTCGCCTTCTCCGCGATTGATGCGGCCAGGCTGGGCTTTGATACCACCGTGCGCCTGGACCTTTGCCGGGCGATTGATCTGGATGGATCGCTGGCGAGGATGAAATCCGACATGGTCCGAAGCGGCGTCGTGTTGTCTTGAGTTTGTCCGCGGTCGCCGGGTCGAGGCGAAACAGCCATCGGCTCCGTGATGATCGAAGGAGCCCGATGTGCGGCGCAAGCGCCGCGCGCATGGGCTGTCGCGCGGGTGACACGGGGTTCGGCGAATGCAAGCTCATTGCGCCCTCTCCCTTTCCTGGCTGCCGGAAACTGCGGTAGCATTACAAAACGGACCGGCCAAAGGTGTGCTGCCCCATGTTTGAACGAATTCTCGCTCTTTTTGACACATCGGCGTCGCAGACTCCCCTGCCGCCGGCAGAGTCCAGGTACGCGCTCGGGGCGTTGATGGTGCGCACCGCGATGGCGGACAATGCGTATCTCTTTCAGGAGGTCGAAGAGATCGACCGCGTTCTGGCGCGGATGTATGATCTGGGGCCAATCGACGCCGCCAAGATGCGCGCACAATGTGAACGGCTCGAACACGAGCTTCCCAGGACGGCCGACCTTGCCAGGATCCTCACCGAGAACATCAGCCCCGCGAAACGCGAGGCTGCGGTGGCGGCGTTGTGGGACGTGGTCTATGCCGATGGCAATCGCCACGCCAAGGAAGACATGTTTCTCGGCCACATCGCGGGCCTTCTCGGTGTGGACGAAGCAACCTGCGAGCGCATCCGTGACCAGGAAGTGGCCAAGAAGCAGGCGGATGACTGAGGCTGGACAAGTCGGGGCGGGATTGCTCTAAGCAACTCGCTTGTGTTCTCGCGCCCGCGCAATCGGAGGCCGTCATGGTAGATATCGCCACACGCGTGTGGAACCGCAAATGGAAGATCGACCCGGTCGTGCGGTCGCTCATCGACACGGATTTTTACAAGTTGCTGATGTGCCAGTCGGTCTTCCGCAACAAACGGGACACGCAGGTAACGTTCAGCCTGATCAACCGGTCGTCCGACGTGCCATTGGCCAAGCTGATCGACGAGGGCGAACTGCGCGAACAGTTGGACCATATCCGATCCCTGTCCCTGCGGCGGAACGAGAGCACCTGGCTGCGTGGCAACACCTTTTATGGCAAGCGGCAGATGTTCCGATCGGATTTCATGGAGTGGTTCGAAGGTCTGCGCCTGCCCCCCTATCACCTGGAGCGCGTGGGCGATCAGTATGAACTGACCTTCGAAGGCGCGTGGCCCGAGGTGATGCTCTGGGAAATTCCGGCGCTGTCGGTTCTGATGGAGCTGCGCGGGCGCGCGGTTCTGAACGATATGGGCCGGTTCGAACTTCAGGTGCTGTATGCCCGCGCGATGACCAAGCTTTGGGAAAAGATCGAGCGTCTGCGCGAGGTGCCGAAGCTTCGGATTGCTGATTTCGGAACCCGGCGCCGCCATTCCTTCCTCTGGCAGGACTGGTGCGTGCAGGCGATGTACGAGGGGTTGGGCGACAGCTTTGTCGGCACCTCGAATTGCCTGATCGCGAAGAATCGCGACCTCGAGGCGATCGGCACCAACGCGCATGAATTGCCGATGGTCTATGCCGCGCTGGCCGAGGATGACGCGGCTTTGGCGCGCGCGCCCTACGACGTGCTGGCGGATTGGCACGAGGAGCATGACGGCAACCTTCGGATGATCCTGCCCGATACCTACGGAACCGGCGGGTTTCTGAAGAATGCGCCGGATTGGCTGGCGGGGTGGACGGGGATCCGGATTGATTCCGGCGATCCCGCAACCGGGGCCGAGACGGCGATCAAGTGGTGGAAAGAGCGCGGCGAGGATCCGACGCAAAAACTGGTGATCTTTTCCGACGGGCTCGACGTGGACAAGATCCTGGAGCTTCAGGCCCGGTTTTCCGGGCGGGTTCGGATATCCTTTGGCTGGGGCACCCTTCTGACCAATGATTTCCGGGGGCTGACCACCGATGATCGGCTGGCCCCGTTCAGCCTTGTCTGCAAGGCGATCGAAGCGGATGGGCAACCCACGGTCAAGCTGTCGGACAACCCCAACAAGGCGATGGGTCCTGCCGACCAGATCGACCGCTACAAACGGGTTTTCGGGGTCGGGGAACAGGAACGGCTCGAGGTGATGGTCTGACCCCGTCCCATGCGTGGGACATCCCCGCGCGCCAGCAATTTCAATAGGTTACCGGTACGGATTTACGTTTTGGTAATCTCTGGAGCGGGAAAACGGGTTGGGCGAGACATCTTTGGAACCGACCACACCAAGAGGTCCCTGGTCCGGTTGCCGATCCCGGCCAGGTGCTGTTGACACTGTGCCGCATCGCACTTGGACTCCCTGCGGGCAGCAAGGTAGACAGCGGGGCGAGCGGAGTTTGAAAGGGGCGATCATGACGCAGAGCTATCCGGTTTACGGGCGTATCGACGGGCCGATCGTGATGATCGGCTTCGGGTCTATCGGCAAGGGGACGTGGCCCCTGATCGAGCGGCATTTCGAATATGACGCGGATAAATTCGTGGTGATCGAACCGGATGAAAACCAGGCGAATTTCCTGCGTCAGCACAAGATCAACCACATGCAGGTTGCCTTGACGCCAGACAATTACCGCGAGGTTCTCGGGGGGCTTTTTGCCGAGGGCAAAGGCTTTTGCGTGAACCTGTCGGTGGATACCTCGTCGCTTGACCTGATGAAGGTCTGCCGCGACTTGGGGGTTCTTTATATCGACACGGTGGTGGAACCCTGGGCCGGATATTATTTCGACACCACCGACAACGCCGAGCGGACGAACTACGCGCTGCGCCAGACGGTGCGCAACGAGAAAGCCGCGACCCCCGGTGGCCCCACGGCGGTGAGCTGCTGCGGCGCCAATCCCGGCATGGTGTCGTGGTTCGTCAAGGAGGCATTGCTGACGCTGGCGCAGGACACAGGGCGCGATGTGGTCGCGCCGCAGGACCGGGCCGGCTGGGCCGAATTGATGCAGTCTCTGGGTGTGAAAGGTGTGCATATCGCCGAGCGCGACACGCAGGCACGGCGGGTGCCCCGGCCCCGCGACATGTTCGTGAACACCTGGTCGGTCGAGGGCTTCATCGCGGAAGGGTTTCAACCGGCCGAGCTGGGATGGGGCACCCATGAGACGTGGTTCCCGGAAAACGGCTATTCGCATGACCGGGGGTGTCAGGCGGGCATCTGGCTCGACCGGCCGGGTGCGATCACGCGGGTGCATACGTGGTGCCCGACGCCGGGACCACAGTTCGGGTTTCTCGTGACGCATAACGAGGCGATCTCGATCGCCGATTACTACACCGTCGGCGACGCCGGCGCGCCCGCGTATCGGCCGACCTGCCACTATGCTTATCATCCCTGCGACGATGCCGTGCTGTCGCTGCATGAGATGTTCGGATCGGGCAAGCAGCAGACGGTGCATCATATTCTCACGGAAGACGAGATCGTCGAGGGGGTCGATGAACTGGGTGTGCTGCTTTACGGGCATGACAAGAACGCGCTTTGGTATGGATCGCGCTTGTCGAACGCGGAGACGCGCGATCTCGCGCCGTATCAGAATGCCACGGGGCTACAGGTAACCAGCGCGGTTCTGGCCGGGATGGTCTGGGCGCTGGAAAACCCGGAGGCCGGAATCGTAGAGACCGACGAGATGGATCACGCGCGGTGCCTTGAGGTGCAGCGCCCCTACCTGGGTCCGGTCGAAGCGCATTACACGGACTGGACGCCGTTGCAGGACCGTTGGGTGCATTTCCCCGAGGACATCGACGAGAGCGACCCTTGGCAGTTTCGGAACGTGTTGGCGAGCTGAGCCGGATCCGTTGTTCCCGGCGCGCTGACAAGACGGCGTGATGGACCGGATCGACAGCCATGCGCTGGGCGATGGCGGCACCGAGGTCACGGGGCTGTCGCCGGGATGGATCGGCCTGTTCCGCGGGATGCCCCCGGATGGGGACACCGTGCCTTTGGCGGGCCGGGATGATGGCATATTTGAAAAGAGAAGAAGATCAGGGCCGGCCGCCCCTGTTGGCGGTGCTCATGCGGGCACTTCGGTCGTGGTGGGGGCCGGGGCGGGACGGTCCTTTTGGGCCGGGACGATGCCGCGCAGGCGCAGCGCGTTGGTCAACACGAAGACAGAGCTGAGCGCCATGGCGCCCGCCCCGAGCATGGGCGAGAGAAGAACGCCGAAGGCCGGGTAGAGCACGCCGGCCGCAACCGGGATCAGCGCGGTGTTATAGGCGAAGGCCCAGAACAGGTTCTGGCGGATGTTGCGCATGGTGCGGCGGGAGATTTCGACGGCGTTGACAACGCCCGCGATGCGCCCCGAGGACAGGACGATGTCGGCGGCTTCGATGGCGACATCGGTGCCGGTGCCGATAGCAAGGCCGATCTCGGCTTCGGCAAGCGCGGGCGCGTCGTTGATCCCGTCGCCGACGAAGGCGACGGGGCCGAAGCGGTGACGCAGGTCGGCGATGGCGGCGACCTTTCCGTCCGGCAGAACGCCGGCGGTGACATGGTCGATGCCGAGCTGATGGGCGATGGCCTGTGCCGCGTTGGGGCTGTCGCCCGAGATCATCGCGACCGTGAGCCCTTGCGCGTGCAGCGCGTCAATGGCGGGTTTGGCGCCCGGTTTGATCTGGTCGGCGACGGCGAAAACCGCCGCGGCCTCGCCGTCGATGGCGAGACAGACCAAGGTGTGGCCTTTGTCGGCAAAGCGCCGGATCGCATCGGTCAAGGGGGCGGTGTCGACGCCCTGTTCGGCAAGCAGACGTTCCGAGCCAACGAGCAGGGATTGGTCGCTGGTTCGCGCGACGAGGCCATAGCCGGGGCGGTTTTCGGTCTCGTGCAGCGTCGGCAGATCGCCTGGGGCGGCGGCAAGAATTGCACGGGCGATCGGGTGGTCGGAGCCGTGTTCGACAGCGGCGGTCAGCCTGAGCGCCTCGGTTGCGTCGACGCCCTGGGCCGTGGCCTGATCCACCAGCGTCGGGCGGCCTTCTGTCAGGGTCCCGGTCTTGTCGAAGGCGATGACCTTGGCGCCGTCAAGCCGTTGCAAGGCGTCGCCCTTGCGGAACAGCACGCCGAGTTCGGCGGCGCGGCCCGTGCCGACCATGATGGAGGTCGGGGTGGCAAGGCCCATGGCGCAGGGGCAGGCGATGATCAGCACCGCGACACCGGCGACAAGCGCGTGGCTGAGCGCCGGGGTGGGGCCGATCAGGAGCCATGTCGCAACTGTCAGCGCGGCGATGACAAGCACCACCGGGACGAAGATCCGGACCACGCGGTCGGCCAGGGCCTGAATGGGCAGTTTCGCGCCCTGAGCGGTCTGGACCATGTCGATGATCCGGGCCAGCACCGTGTCGGCACCGACGGCGGTGGCACGGTAGGTGAGCGGACGCTGGCCATTGATCGTGCCGCCGGTGACCGTGTCGCCGGGGGATTTGGCCACGGGCACGGGTTCGCCGGTGATCATCGATTCGTCGACGAAGGAGGTGCCTTCGCTGACGATGCCGTCGACCGCGATGCGCGCGCCGGGGCGTGCCTCGATCATGTCATCGGTCCTGACCTCGGAGAGCGGGATTTCGGTTGGCGTGCCGTCGCGCAGCACGCGGACCGTATCGGGGCGCAGGCCGACCAGGTGGCGGATGGCGGCGCCGGTGCGGCCCTTGGCGCGCGCTTCCATCCAGCGACCTGCGAGGATAAGCGTGACGATCACGCCTGCCGCCTCGAAATAGACCGCGCGGGTGCCCTCGGGCAGGAGCGCAGGGGCGAAGGTAGCGATGGTGGAATAGACCCAGGCCGCCAGGGTGCCGAGCGCCACCAGGCTGTTCATGTCGGGGCTGCCCTTGGCCAGGAGTGGCAGGCCGATTCGGAAGAACCGGCGGCCGGGCCAGGCAAGGACCAGCGTGATCAGCAGGAATTGCAGCACCCAGAAGCTTTGGATCCCGATGCTGCCCATGATTGCATGATGGATGGGCGGATACAGGTGCCCGCCCATTTCGGCGAGGAAGACCGGCAGCGTCAGCGCGCCCGCGATCAGCGTGTCGCGTTTCAGGGGTGTGATTTCCGAAGCGGTTCGGGACGGAGTCTCGTCCGTCACGCGGGACGCCGGGTAGCCAGCCTCTGTCACTGTAGAGGCCAGCGCGTCGGGCGTCACCGCGCCCTCGAGGGTCCGGATGGTCGCGGTTTCGGTGGCCAGGTTCACGGTCGCCGACAGGACACCGGGCAACGAGGACAGCGCGCGTTCGACGCGGCCGGTGCAGGAGGCGCAGCTCATCCCGGTGATCGAAAGCTGATGCGTGGCCGTCCGGGCGGGGTAGCGCGCGGTGTCCAGGGTCTTGGCGAGATCTGCGGCCAGGGCGCGCCCGGTGACGACAGCCGTGTGATTGGCAAAGTTGACCGAGGCTTCGGTGACGCCGGAGGTCGCGGCCAGCGCGCGTTCGGCCCGCCCTGCACAGCCGGCGCAGCTGAGGTTGTCGACGGTGAATTTGAGGGTGGGCATGTCGGACTCCATGTTCATGCCCGTCAGATAGGGTCTCCAGTTACTGGAAGGTCAAGGGGCATCACTCCTGCGGGTGCTGATATTTCGACCCGAGATCCGGGAGCGGCACTCTTCGCACAGGAGCGGCAGGCCAACGCGCGCGCCGGCGCAGAGCAGGGGCAGAAGCGCGTCGGGGGAGACAAGGAAACTTGCTTCGGTCATGGCCACATCGCGGCGCTGTTCGGTGGCGGCCATGACGAACCGGGTGATGGAGAGTTCATCTGCGGAATACCGGGGGGCGGTCGGACGCAGGATGACAACAGAGTGCCAGCCGTGTTTCGTGAGCAGGGCCAACATTTGTTCAAACGCCTGAAGGCAGGCGCGGGCGCGCGAAGATCCGAGCGAGCCGCGCAGATCGGCAAGGATCGTCTCTTGCGGGTCCGGGTCGGTGTACCAGACCCGAAGCATGCCGATCAGCCTGTGTTCCGGACCCCGCAACGCGGCGCTTTCAAGAGATTCGGTGGCTGATTGCATGACAGTGACCACAGGTTGAGACTGTAATCACTTTATAGAGTTTAATTCTGACAAAAACAATCAGATAATTTACAACCCGCGGATTGCACTTATCCCGTGCCGGTTTCGGCCGCGATCTGGGCGCGGCTCTTGCGTTCGCGTTCGGTCGCGGATTTGAGTTGGCCGCAGGCGGCCATGATGTCTTCGCCGCGCGGCGTGCGGATTGGCGAGGCGTAGCCTGCCTTGTAGACGATGTCGGCAAAAGCCTCGATCCGGGACCAGTCGGAGCGTTCGTAAGGCGCGCCCGGCCATTCGTTGAAGGGGATCAGGTTGATCTTGGCCGGGATGCCCTGAATCAGCTTGATCAGGCGGCGGGCGTCTTCATCGCTATCGTTCACATCTTTCAGCATCACGTATTCAAAGGTGATCCGTTCGGAGTTCGATTTCTTCGGATACTCGCGCAGGGCGTCGAGCAGGGTTTCGATGTTCCAGCGCTTGTTGATCGGAACCAGCTTGTCACGAACATCATCCGTGGTGGCGTGGAACGACACGGCCAGAAGGCAGCCGATTTCTTCGGCGGTTTTGGCGATCTCCGGCACGACGCCGGATGTGGACAGCGTGATGCGCCGGCGCGACAGGGCGATGCCCTCGCCATCCATCGCGATCTTCATGGCGTCGCGCACGTTGTCGAAATTGTAGAGCGGTTCGCCCATGCCCATCAGCACGATGTTCGACAACAGGCGGGGGCCGTTTTCGCCGGTGCCGATGCCCGGTTCGGGCCATTCGCCCAGATCGTCCCGGGCAAGCATAACCTGGCCGATGATTTCCCCGGCGGTGAGGTTGCGCACCAGCTTTTGCGTGCCGGTGTGGCAGAAGGAACAGGTAAGCGTGCAGCCGACCTGGCTTGAGATGCAGAGCGTGCCGCGATCCGATTCGGGGATATAGACCACCTCGACTTCGTGACCGCCGGCTATTCGGACAAGATATTTGCGGGTGCCGTCGGCGGAGATGTTCCGGGACACCATCTCGGGCAGGGTAATCTCGAACGTCGCGTCAAGCTGCGTGCGGTAGGTCTTGGCGAGGTTGGTCATCGCGTGGAAATCACGCACCCCCCACTGGTACACCCATTGCCAGATCTGATTGACGCGCATCCTGGATTGTTTTTCGGATGTGCCCATGGCGATCAACGCATCGCGTAGCGCCGGCCGGGTAAGGCCGACGATATTCGTCTTGCCGCCCTCGGGCACCTTGCGCGGGATGGTCATTACGTCTTGCGTGATCGGTGCAGAGCCGGTCATTGGGTCAGCCTTTCTCGAAAAGAGATGAGGCACATATAGGATTCTTCGCGTTTTGCCAAAGGGGAATGATGCAGAGGGCGTCCTTGACGCGGCTTGGCCCCCGCAGCGGTGCCGATGAACGGCACAGCAGGGCGCACCAAGCGGCCGGCGTTGAGGCGCGATTGCGCGGCAGAACGCGGCCGTGGCTGGCGCGGTTTCAGGCGGGTCACCCCCTGAAGCCCGTATCGCGGATGCAGACGGTATCCGACGCTGTGACAGCCTGAGCGCGCCTGCCGGGTTGGCAGGTCTTCAGGACGCGCAGCGCTGTTCGGCATCCTCGATCGCGGCAGTGAAGCCAAGGAGCGAGAACGTGTCCTTGGTCGTTGTCCCGCGGGATGACCGCGCAGTCAGAACCGCATCCGCGCCGCGCTTCATGGCGGTCACGAGTTTCGTATCGTCCTGCGGTGTCGCAGGCCATGCCCATTCACCCTCGGTGAAAAGTTCAAACTCGGTGCCGCCGATATTGACGTTGACGGTGGACCCGCCGGCGAACGGATAACCGCCGGTGAAGGCAACCTGACCCTGCACCTCGGCGCCCGGACGGAAGAAGACCATCAACAGGATTTCGCCCCGCGTCACGGCGACGACCCGGCCATCCTTGGTGTTGACGCTTTCCTTGTAGGTGGTCACGGCCCAGCATTCCCGCGGGTCCTGACCTTCGAACACGCTCCAATCGGTGATGGCGTTCACGCGGTTGTTGCTTGTTTGCTCTTGCGCGATACCCGTGCCGGCCGCCCCAAGCGTCATCGCGCCGATCAGCGCACCGCCAATCCATGATTTCATGCGTCCAGCCTCCAGACTGTCCTTAGCCTCAATTCGATGTGAGTCGCAGTGTGGGTTCTGTGCGCCCGTGTGTCACTGCAAGTTTGCTCTCGACGTGGTGAGATTAGCCTGATTTACAAGAGGCTTCAAAGCCAAATTGGCAGATTCTTGCCCAATCCGAAAGGAGCCTGCGATGGCACAGCCCGCACCCCTTGCCGAGGTCTGGCGCGGCGCGTTCCGCGAAAGCCATCATGTCGGTCATGCCGTGATCTGTGATGGCGCCGGCCAGGTTCTCTTGGCCGTGGGGGATCCGGATGCGGTGGTGTTGCCGCGCTCTTCGTCGAAGATGATCCAGGCCTTGCCGCTGGTCACTTCGGGGGCGGCCGATGCGCAGGGTCTGGGGTCCGAGCATCTGGCGCTGGCCTGTGCCTCGCACGAGGGCGCGCCGATGCATGTGGAGCGGGTCAGCCGGTGGCTTTCGGACCTCGGCCTCGCGGATGATGCGCTGCGCTGTGGCCCGCAAGTGAGCCGGGACACGGACCTGAAACTGGAGATGATCCGGGCGCATGAAATGCCGTGCCGTGTGCACAACAATTGCTCTGGCAAACATGCCGGGTTCCTCACCCTTGCGCAGCACCTGGGGGCAGGGCCGGAGTACGTGGATGTGACCCATCCCGTGCAGGCCGCTTGCAGCGACGCCTTCGAGACCGTGACCGACCAGGCCAGCCCCGGCTTCGGGATCGACGGCTGTTCGGCTCCGAACTTTGCCACCACGATGCAGGGAATGGCGCGGGCCATGGCGTATTATGCCACGGCGGATCAGCGGTCAGACCGGATGAGCGCGGCAGCAGCGCGGCTGGTGGCCGCGATGCACACCCATCCCGAGCTTGTCGCCGGAGAGGGGCGGGCCTGCACAAGGCTGATGCGCGCGGCGGCAGAGCCGGTGGCGCTGAAGACCGGGGCTGAAGGGTATTTCGTCGCGATCCTGCCGAAGCGGGGTCTTGGCATTGCCGTGAAAGCGGCGGATGGGGCCACACGCGCTGCGGAATGCGCGATTGCCGCGCTGCTTGTGCGGCTCGAGGTTCTCGACACTGCCAACCCGGAGGTGAAAGCGTTCTTGAACCCGCAGGTTCACAATTGGGATGGGCTGATCACGGGTGAAATCAAGCCAGCACCGGGTCTTCTGGCGTAACAAAGGCCTCGCGGCTGTAGCCCTGGAGGTAGAGCAGTGCCGTCAGATCGCCGTGGTTGATGCGAAGCTTTGCCTGCGCCTGGACGCTGGGTTTGGCGTGCAGGGCGACCCCCGTTCCGGCAAGCTGCAACATGCCCAGATCGTTCGCCCCGTCACCAACCGCGAGCACATCTGTCTCTGACAGGCCGAGGTCCGCGGTGATTTCCTTCAGCGCGGCGATCTTGGCTTCGCGTCCAAGGATCGGTCTGGCGACGTCACCGGTCAGGTGGCCGTTCGTCGCGAGCAGCGTGTTGGCGCGGTGGGTTTGAAAGCCGAGTGCCTGTGCGACGGGCGCGGTGAACGCGGTGAACCCGCCAGAGACAAGCGCTGTATGGGCGCCCGAGGCCGTCATCGTGGCCAGAAGGGTCGGCCCGCCGGGCATTAGGCTGATCCTGTTGCGCAGCACCTCGGCAATCACCGACACCGGGAGCCCTTTCAAAAGCGCGACCCTCTCCAGCAGCGCGCCTTCGAAATCCAGCTCTCCGTTCATGGCGCGGGCCGTGATTTCCTTGACCTGCGCGCCGACGCCCGCAACCACGGCCAGCTCGTCGATGCATTCCTGCTGGATCATGGTGCTGTCCATGTCGGCCAGCAGCATCGCCTTGCGCCGCCCCCCGGAGGGTTGGATGGCAAGGTCAACAGATTGACCCTGCAACGCTGTCCAGCTTGTCTCGGCCGTGTCGGGGATGGTCTCCATCTCGAACTCCGCCGCCTCGTCCGGAGCCAGCCAGACAAGATCGCCGCCGCCCCAGGCATTGCGCAACGATTCGGCCAAGGCAGGGTCGAGCAGTCCGGGGCTGGCGATCAGCGTGGCTGTGAGCATGGGGCATGTCCTTCGTGATTTTCGGTGCTTTACTCACGGTGCGGCCAAAAGGCCAGACGCAAGAGGCAAGGGATCTGTCGTCTTTTCGTTCGGGAAATGCGTGCCGGGGACATCCGTTTGTGTCGCCCGTGCAAGGCGCTGCCGTGGTCCTGATCCGCTCCGGGAGACTGGTTCTGTGGCGCGGTGCGACGCATCATCTGCATTTTCCGACTTGCAACGCTGGTGGCCGGCGCATAGACGGGGAGGTGGGACACCCCTCCCCAACGAGGGGCGCTTATCTGGAAGGATAGCATAAATGGCTATGACACCACCGGCGTCGCACGAAACCGTGCGCAAACCATCTGCGCGGCCTGCCAACCCGCGTTTTTCCTCTGGCCCCTGTGCCAAACCCCCCGTTTTCAAACTGGACGCGCTATCGGACGCCCCGTTGGGTCGCTCGCACCGGGCAGCCGTGGGCAAGGCCAAGCTGAAGGCCGCAATCGAAGAGACGCGCGAGATTCTCGGCGTGCCGGGCGATTACAAGATCGGTATCGTGCCCGCATCCGACACCGGCGCGGTCGAGATGGCGATGTGGTCGCTGCTGGGCGAACGCAAGGCGACGATGGTCGCATGGGAATCCTTCGGCGCAGGCTGGGTCACGGATGTGGTCAAACAGCTCAAGATCGACGCCGATGTAAAGACGGCTGACTATGGTCAGATCGTCGATATGCCGGCGCTCGATTACGACACGGATGTCGTGTTCACCTGGAACGGCACCACCTCGGGGGTGCGGATGCCCAATGGCGACGCGATCCCGGCGGATCGCGGGGGCCTGACGATTTGCGACGCGACCAGCGCGGCTTTCGCGCAGGACCTGCCCTGGTACAAGCTCGATGTGACGACGTTTTCCTGGCAGAAGGTGCTGGGCGGCGAAGCAGCGCACGGGATGCTGATCCTGTCGCCCCGTGCGGTCGAGCGGTTGGAGACATACACGCCTGCGTGGCCTCTGCCCAAGGTCTTCCGCCTGACAAAGGGCGGCAAGCTCAACCAGGGAATTTTCGTTGGTGAGACGATCAACACCCCGTCGATGCTGTGTGTCGAGGATTACCTGCAGGCGCTCGACTGGGCGCGCTCTGTTGGCGGGCTCAAGGGCCTGATGGCGCGGGCGGATGCCAATGCGCAGGCGGTCTGGGATTTCTGCGACGCCAATGACTGGATCGCGAACCTGGCCGATGATCCGGCAACGCGGTCGAACACCTCGGTCTGCCTCAAGTTCACCGATTCCCGAATCACCGATGGCGCGACCTTTGCCAAGGCGGTTGCCAAGCGGCTGGAAGCGGAAGGCGTGGCGCTGGATATCGGCGCGTATCGCGATGCCCCGGCGGGCCTGCGTATCTGGTGTGGCGGCACGGTCGAAACGGCGGATATCGAAGCGATGCTGCCGTGGCTTGACTGGGCGTTCCACGCCGAGATCGACGCGCAGGCCAAAGCGGCCTGACCCCAGACCGAGTCCAGACGGCGCGTGCCTGCGCGCCTTTCCTCCAAAATTTTCGGGGTGCGTGTTGTCACGCACCACATCCGACATCCATCAAAGGACCAATGATATGGCCCCCCGTGTACTCATTTCCGACAAACTCTCCGACGCCGCCGTGCAGATCTTCAAGGATCGCGGCATCGACGTGGATTTCCAGCCCGATCTGGGCAAGGACAAGGACAAGCTGGCCGAGGTGATCGGCCAGTATGACGGCCTTGCGATTCGCTCGGCCACGAAGGTGACGCCGAAAATTCTCGAGAACGCGACCAATCTCAAGGTGATTGGCCGTGCCGGGATCGGCACCGACAATGTCGACAAGGACGCCGCCTCCAAGAAGGGCGTGATCGTCATGAACACGCCTTTTGGCAACATGATCACCACTGCGGAACACGCCATCGCGATGATGTTCGCGGTGGCACGGCAGATCCCCGAGGCGTCGGCTTCGACCCATGCTGGCAAATGGGAAAAGTCCAAATTCATGGGGGCCGAGCTGACCGGCAAGACGCTGGGCGTGATCGGGGCCGGCAACATTGGCGGGATTGTCTGTGACCGTGCCCGCGGGCTCAAGATGAAGGTCGTTGCCTATGACCCTTTCCTGAGCGCCGAGAAGGCCGAGAAGATGCAGGTCGAGAAAGTCGAACTCGACGATCTGCTCAAGCGCGCGGATTTCATCACCCTGCATGTGCCGCTGACCGATCAGACCCGCAACATCCTGTCGGCCGAAAACCTTGCCAAGACCAAGAAAGGGGTGCGGATCATCAACTGCGCGCGCGGCGGTCTGGTGGATGAGGCGGCTGTCGCGGAGCTGCTGAAATCCGGCCATGTTGCCGGGGCCGGGTTTGACGTGTTCGAAGAAGAACCCGCCACGGACAATCCGCTGTTCAACCTGCCCAACGTGGTCTGCACCCCGCACCTGGGGGCCGCCACGTCGGAGGCGCAGGAAAACGTGGCCCTGCAAGTGGCCGAGCAGATGTCGAATTACCTGCTGACCGGCGCGGTTGAAAACGCGCTCAACATGCCGTCGGTGACCGCCGAGGAGGCCAAGATCATGGGGCCGTGGATCAAGCTGGCCGATCATCTGGGTAGCTTTATCGGCCAGATGACCGATGAGCCGATCAAGGCGATCAACATCCTTTACGATGGGTCGGTGTCCGAGATGAACCTCGATGCGCTGAACTGTTCGGCGATCGCGGGCATCATGAAGCCGGTGAATCCGGACGTGAACATGGTCAGCGCGCCGTTGATCGCCAAGGACCGGGGCATCAAGATCAGCACGACCAACCAAGCGCAATCCGGGGCGTTTGAAGGCTATGTCAAGCTGACGGTGGTGACCGACAAGCGCGAACGCTCGATCGCGGGCACGGTGTTCAGCGATGGCAAACCGCGGTTCATCCAGATCAAGGGCATCAATATCGACGCCGAGATCGGCGCGCATATGGTCTATACGACCAACGAGGACATGCCGGGAATCATCGGCACCCTGGGCACGACCATGGGCGAGAACAGCGTCAATATCGCGAACTTCACGCTTGGCCGGTCCGCCTCAAAGGGTGAAGCCATTGCGCTGCTTTACGTTGATGAACCGGTGCCGGCGGATGTTGTCGCCAAGCTGCACGAGACCGGTATGTTCCGGCAGGTCAAGCCGCTGCAATTCGATGTGGCCTGACGGGGCGCGTGATTGAACCTTGACGATATCCCTGCGAAAGAGCGCGTATGACACGCGCTCTTTACGCATTCGGAGACATCCACGGCCAGGCATCCATGCTGGAAGAGCGGCTGGACTGGGTCCTGGCTGATGGTGGCCCGGATGCGCGGGTTGTGTTTCTGGGTGATTATGTCGACCGCGGCCCGGACAGCCGCAGCGTCATCGAGCTGTTGGCGGGCGGGCTTGATGCCGGGCGGAATTGGGTGTGTCTCAAGGGCAATCACGATCGCTTGTTCGAATGGTTCATCCATCCGGACGGGCCGCGCACCGATCCGTGTCTTCTGGTGGGGTATCACTGGTTGCATCCGGCGATCGGAGGGATCGAAACGCTGGCGTCCTACGACATCTACCCGCCCGAGCGGATACGCCAGGGTCTCCTTGCCGAACAGGTGCGCGCGGCCATGCCGGAGGCGCACAAGGCGTTTCTGCGTGGCCTGGAGACGTCCCACCACGAGGGTGACTTGTTCTTTGTTCACGCCGGGATCCGGCCGGGCGTGTCTTTGGACCGGCAGGAGGAACAGGACCTGCTCTGGATTCGTCAGGAGTTTCACAAGGACCGCCGCGATCATGGCGCGGTGGTGGTGCATGGCCACACGCCCGTCGATGCGCCCGAGCGCTATCACAACCGGGTCAACCTCGATACCGGGGCGGGCTATGGGCGGCCTTTGACCGTCGCGGTGTTCGATGGGAACGAGGTGTTCCGACTGACGGCACAAGGCCGTCAGCGCATCCCTAATCGTAGCTGAGCGCGGTCGCCTTGCCGCGGAACACCGTATAGGCCAACGCGGTGTACCCCAAGATCATCGGAAGCACGAAACAGGTCCCGATCAGGATGATGAACAGGCTTTCCGGGGCGCTTGCCGCTTCGTAAATGGTAAGCTGGTCCGGCACGATGAACGGGTAGAACGAATAGGCCATCCCGAAAAATCCCAGCACGAAGAGCACGATGGTCGCCGAAAACGGAAACCACGCCCAACTGTCGTCGCGGGTGGGCAAACGGCGCAGGGCCATCCAGAGCAGCACGACAAGCGCGGCTGACATCAGGGGAAGCGGCATCAGCAAAAAGAACTCGGGCACCGAGAACCATTTGTCGAAGATGCGTTGGCTGACCAGGGGGGACGCGATCGATATCGCGCCAAGGCCAAGGACAACGCCCCAGATACCGCCTTTCGACCAGCGCACTGCCTTGCGTTGCAATGCGCCTTCGGTTTTCAGGATCAGCCAGGTGGCCCCGATAAAGCTGTAGGCGACGGTAAGGAACACGGCTGTGACAGCAGAAAACGCCAGCGTGAACGCGGTCATTTCCAGGCCCATGATATACATGCCCAGCATGTAGCCCTGGCTGAGCGAGGTCATCATCGACCCGACGTAAAAGGCCCGGTCCCAGGCGGTCTTGTGATGGACCGGGGCCTTGACCCGGAATTCGAACGACACGCCGCGCAGGATCAGGCCGATCAGCATGACGGCAACGGGCAGGTAAAGCGCGGTCAGGATGGTGCCATGCGCGGTGGGAAAGGCCACCAGCAATATGCCGATGGCCAAGACCAGCCATGTTTCATTGGCGTCCCAGAAGGGGCCGATCGAGGCGATCATGCGGTCTTTTTCGTCTTTGTCGGCGAAGGGGAACAAAACGCCGACCCCCAGATCGAAGCCGTCAAGGACAACGTAGATCAGGATGGACAGGCCCATCAATGTGGCAAAGGCCAAGGGCAGCCATGTGGCGGGATCTCCGAACAGATACATGGTATTACTCCGCTGCGACGGTGACTTGCGCCTCTTGGGCAACGTGGAATGTCGGGCCGGCCGGCTCTCCCATGGTTGCCTTGCGGGCGAGGTAGAACAGCACGCCGACATAGGCGGCAAGCAGGGCGGCGTAGATCGACAGGTAGACGATCAGCGTCGAGGCGACCATCGGCGCGGGTACATCGGCGACCGCCGCTTCGGTTGTCAGCACGCCCTGCACCAGCCACGGCTGGCGGCCGATCTCGGTGGTGTACCAGCCCGCAAGCGTGGCGATCCAGCCCGAGACCGCCATCGGCACCATCGCCCACAAGAGCGGCCTGGGCAGGCCCTCGATCCCGCGCCGCTTGCGCGCCATGAAGACCACGGCAGTCCAGCTCAGCAGCAGCATCGCCATGCCGGTCGCCACCATGATGCGGAAGCTGAAGAACACCGGCGCGACGGGCGGATGCTGCACCGTGCCATCTTCGGCGATAAAGTCATTGAGGCCCGGTACAACCCCGTCGGCCGAGTGCTTCAGGATCAACGACGCGCCGTTCGGAATGCTGATTTCGAAATCGGTCGAGCGCGTTTGCTCGTCCGGGATGCCGAACAGGACCAGCGGCGTGTTTGGCCCGGTATCCCAGTTGCCTTCCATCGCGGCCACCTTTTGCGGCTGATGTTCCAGCGTATTGAGCCCGTGGAAATCTCCGGCCAGGATTTGCAGCGGGATCAGCACGGCACCGATGATCACCCCGGTCTTGAGGGTCGCCTGCACACCGTTCGACCGGTCCCCGATCAGCCAGCGGAAGGCGCTCAGACCCGTCAGCAGGAACGCCACGGTCAGACCAGAGGCCAGCAGCATGTGCACCAGCCGGTAGGGCATCGACGGATTGAAGATGATCGCCCACCAATCGGTCGCAAAGGCCACGCCGTCGCGCATCTCGAACCCGGCAGGCGTGTGCATCCAGCTATTCAGGACGAGGATCCAGAAGGCCGACATCGTCGTGCCGAAAGCCACGAGGAAGGTCGACAGCGTGTGCAGCCAGCCGGGCACTTTGGACATCCCGAAGAGCATGATGCCGAGGAACACCGCTTCGAGGAAGAAGGCGGTCATCACCTCGTAGGCCAGCAGCGGTCCCGCGATGTTGCCGACGCTTTCCATGAAGCCCGGCCAGTTGGTGCCGAACTGGAACGACATGGTGATGCCCGACACCACGCCCATCGCAAAGCTGAGCGCGAAGACCTTGACCCAGAAGCGATAGGCATCGGCCCATTTCTGATCACCTGTCCCCGCAAGGCGCAGGCGAAAGAAAAGGAGCACCCACCCCAGCGCGATGGTGATGGTCGGAAACAGGATGTGAAACGAGATATTCGCACCGAACTGCATGCGCGAGAGAATGAGCGTGTCCATGATTGCCACTCCGTCAGGAAACTTTACTGATATTGTAAAGATAGTTTGCGGAGTCAGGTTTCACCGTCTCTGCGACAGGATTGCACAGCCGGATCGCAGGGCAGACTGTCGCAGCTTCCAACGACGCTGCCGGTCGATGCATGGTTTTCCAGAACGCCTGTTTGGTTGCGGAACCTTGCGTATGCTGGAGTGTGGGGTCCTGCTGCGCAGATACATCACCCGTTTGCAGGGCGATGGTTTCATTCAACGGACGATCAGGCCGATGCATGTCGTGGCTGTCTTCGCAGGCTCGCCGGTGCCGGCTTTGACACCGCAAGGGTTTGAAAGAGCGACGCGCGGGCTGTCCGGATGCGCTGGAACTGGCCGTCAGGACCGCCCATCGTGTTGCAAGCCGGCGGGAAACCGGTTTCAAACTGCCTGTGATATCCTATATCCAAAGCTCTCGCGGGCCAAAGGAGACCGCAGCGATGGCAAAGCCGAAGGACAACCCGAATTACAAGGTGATCGCCGAAAACCGGCGGGCCCGGTTCGACTATGCCATTGAGGACGATCTGGAGGTCGGGATCGTGCTACAGGGCTCTGAGGTGAAATCGCTGCGCGAGAACAGCGCCAATATCACCGAATGTTATGCCGCCGTTGAAAACGGGGAGCTGTGGCTCGTCAATTCCTATATCGCACCCTACAACCGCGCCATGTTCCCGCACGAGGAACGGCGCAGGCGCAAGCTCTTGGTGTCGCGCAAGGAATTGTCGAAACTTTGGAACGAAACACAGCGCAAGGGCATGACGCTTGTTCCGCTGGTTCTGTACTTCAACCACAAGGGCATCGCGAAGATGAAGATCGGGATCGCCAAGGGGAAAAAAAACCACGACAAGCGCGAAACCGCGGCCAAGCGCGATTGGGGCCGTCAGAAGCAGCGGCTGTTGAAGAACGCGGGCTGACGGGAAGGACAGGACGCCTTTCCGCCCGCTCCCGGGGCCGGCCCAAGGCGTCGCCGCCGGTGCAATGCGACGGTCTTCCATCAGGGTGGTCCGATCACTTTGACCGCCGGCAACGGGATCGGGCAAGGTCCGGCGCGACATCTGTTGAGACGGGCAATGTCTTGCACCGCGCGGCGCCGGGTTCTATGCAGAACCATTATTGGCAATTGCGGGAATGGTCATGGCAAAGGACGATCCGAAAACGCTGGTTTCGACCGATTGGCTTGCGGCGCATATGCGCGACCCCGATCTGCGTATCCTGGATGGATCGTATTATCTGCCCGATGCGGGCCGGGATGCGAAAGCCGAATACGAAAAGGCACATATCCCCGGCGCCCGGTTTTTCGACATCGACGATGTTGCAGACAGCCGGTCGGATCTGCCCCATATGGCGCCTCCGGTGGAAAAATTCATGTCGCGGATGCGGGCCATGGGGGTCGGCGACGGCCACCAGGTGGTGGTCTATGACGGGGCCGGCCTGTTTTCCGCTGCCCGCGTGTGGTGGCTGTTCAAACTGATGGGCCACAGTGATGTTGCGGTGCTGGATGGCGGGTTTCCCAAATGGGTGGCCGAGGGCCGTGCCGTCGAGGACATGGCGCCGCTGATCCGCGATCGGCATATGACGGTCCGGCGGCAGGCGCATCTTGTGCGTGATGTCACGCAAGTGTCCGCGGCGTCCAAGCTGCGCGATCACGAGATCATCGACGCGCGCTCGGCCGGACGGTTTCGCGGGGAAGATCCCGAACCCCGTCCAGGCATGCGCGCCGGGCATATTCCCGGCTCGAAGAACGTGCATTACGCCAGCCTTTTGAACGATGACCAAACGATGAAATCGCCCCAGGACACCCGCGCGATTTTCGAGGCGGCAGGCGTGGACCTGTCGAAACCGGCGATCACCACATGCGGTTCTGGCGTCACGGCGGCGATCCTGTCGCTGGCAATGGCGCGCATGGGCAAGGATGATTTTTCGCTTTACGACGGGTCATGGTCGGAATGGGGAATGTTTCCCACCGTGCCCGTTTCTACTGGAGACACCTGATGTTCGAGACGTTGAAAGAACAACCCGCAGACAAGATCCTGGCCCTGGTGCAAGCCTATCGCGACGATCCGCGCGACGGCAAGATCGACCTCGGCGTCGGCGTCTACAAGGACGCGTCCGGCAACACGCCGATCATGCGCGGGGTCAAACAGGCCGAGCAGCAGCTTTGGCAGGCCGAGACAACGAAGGCCTATACCGGGCTTGCGGGCGATCCGGCCTTTGGCGATGCCATGGTGGCGATGGTTCTTGATGATGCGGTGCCGCGCGCCAATGTCGCCGCCGCGGCCACGCCGGGTGGCACCGGCGCCGTGCGGCAAGGCTTTGATCTTGTCCGCATGGCAAACCCCGAGGCGCGGGTGTTCGTCAGCGATCCGACATGGCCGAACCACCTGTCGATCCTCAAGCACATGGGCATGGAAATGGTGCCCTACCGCTATTTTGACGATGACAGCCGTGGTGTCGATTTCGACGGCATGATGGAGGATCTGGCCCAAGCCGGGCCCGGCGACATTGTGCTGGTGCATGGCTGCTGCCACAACCCGACGGGTGCGAACCTGAACATGACCGAATGGCGCGCGCTGGTCGATCTGCTGCTCAAGACCGGTGCGACACCGATGGTCGATATCGCCTATCAGGGCTTTGGGGATGGTCTGGACGAAGACGCCGGCGCGACGCGACTGATCGCGTCCTCGGTGCCGGAGACGATCATCGCGGCGAGTTGTTCGAAGAACTTCGGTATCTACCGCGAGCGGACCGGGATCTTGATGGTGGTGTCGCAGAACGCCTCTGCGCAAAAGCTGAATCAGGGGACATTGGCCTATCTGAACCGGCAGAATTTTTCCTTCCCGCCGGACCACGGTGCGCGATTGGTGACGATGGTTCTGAGCGATGACGCCTTGCGCGCGGACTGGGCGAAAGAACTGGAAGAGATGCGCACCGGCATGCTGGCGCTGCGCGAACAATTGGCGGCGGAATTGCAGCGCCTGTCGGGGTCGGATCGCTTTGGCTTTATCGCCCAGCATCGCGGCATGTTCTCGCGGCTCGGAGCGACACCGCAGCAGGTCGAAAAATTGCGAGAGGATCACGCGATTTATCTTGTCGGCGATTCGCGGTTGAATATTGCCGGTCTCAACGCGGAGTCCGTCCCCGTCCTCGCCAAGGCGATGATCGACGTCGGGATTTGAATGCATGGGCGCCTGCGGGCGCCCATTCTGCGTGTCTCGTCCGCAGCCTTCGGCTTTGTCCTCGGGGCCCCTTGTGGCGGTGACGCGTCATCAGGCGGTGCGCGATTTGCAACGCCGTGTTTGCATATTTGCAAAGAGAAGAAGCAGCTAGCCGTGCGCCTTGACGCTGTCCTCTGGTGCTTGATCCCGGTCGAACATGCCGTAGTCGCGCATCACGTGGCAGACCCGCAGGCGGTAGTCCGAGAAGATACCGGCGCGGCCCCTGGATTGGGCATTTCGGTGCGCGGCCAGTTTGCGCCAGCGCAGGACGGCGTCCTCGTCTTCGAAAAAGCTGATCGACAGGAGTTTTTCGGGGTTGGTCAGGCTCTGGAACCGTTCGACCGAGATGAAGCCGTCTATGTCTTTCACCATCGGGCGCATCGTGGCCGCGATGTCGAGATAAGCGTCTTTCTGGCCTTCGGCGGGCATGAGTTCGAAGATGATGGCGATCATGTCTGGCTCCCTTTTTTGGTGCCACTGATCCCCGCAGAATGCGGGGCTGTCAATCGGGGTTCGCGCGCGTGAACGGCAGGGGCATCGGCGGTTTGTACGGTTTGCCGTTTGAGACGTATGGTTTGCCCGGTCGGGAGGGATCCGGTGTCAGGATGTGACGCAGCAGCGCCACCGGGTGGCGGCGCAGGGTCAGGCGCAGGGCGACGTAGTCTTCGACCACCTGTTCGCCTTCGGTCATCTGCGGCAGCAGGGCTGCCGGTTCCGAAATGGCTTCGCCGTCGATATCACCCTCGAAGAGCGGCAGGGTCGTGCGGGTTGTCAGTGCCTTGGCGTCCCACAGCGCCTGTCGGCGGGACAGGCGCAGGTCGTGGAACGTGTCGGCCTCGGCGAGGCGCGCGATGGTGGCCGGATCAAGGCCCGCGCGGCGCCAGAGGTCGCGGACGCTTTGATAGCCATTGCCGCGTCCGGCGGCGATCCAGGTGGCGTCTTCCTCTGCGATGCCCTTGATCTGCCGGAAGCCGAGGCGCAGGGCGAGGCCGCCTGCCTCGTCCGGTTCCATCACGTTGTCCCAGAAGCTGGCATTGATGCAGACGGGCAGGACGGTGACACCATGTTCGCGGGCGTCGCGGATGATCTGGGCGGGGGCATAGAAGCCCATGGGCTGCGCGTTGAGCAGCGCGCAGGCGAAGATGCCGGGGTGGTGATGCTTGATCCAGGCGCTGGCATAGACCAGCAGGGCAAAGCTGGCGGCGTGGCTTTCGGGAAAGCCGTAGGATCCGAAACCTTCGATTTGCGAGAAACAGCGTTCGGCGAAATCTTCGTCATAGCCCTTGTTGCGCATGCCGCGCAGGAAAAGCGTGCGGAACTCTGACACGTTGCCGTGTTTCTTGAAGGTGGCCAGCGAGCGGCGCAGGCGGTCGGCCTGTTCGGGGCTGAAGCCCGCGCCGACGATGGCGATCTGCATCGCCTGTTCCTGAAAGAGCGGCACGCCGAGGGTCTTGCCCAGCACCGCGCCCAACTCATCTGACGGAAAGCTGACCGCCTCTTCGCCGTTGCGGCGTCGGATATAGGGGTGAACCATGTCGCCCTGGATCGGGCCGGGGCGGATGATCGCGACCTCGATCACCAGGTCGTAGAAGGTACGCGGTTTCATGCGGGGCAGGAAGTTCATCTGGGCGCGGGATTCGACCTGGAAGACGCCGATGCTGTCGGCCTTGCAGAGCATGTCGTAGACGCCCGGGTCTTCGGGCGGCAGGGTGGCGAGGTTGTAGGTCTGGCTGTGATGGAGCTGCATCAGGTCGAAGGCCTTGCGGATGCACGACAGCATGCCGAGCGCCAGCACATCGACCTTGAGGATGCCGAGCGCGTCTATATCGTCCTTGTCCCAGCAGATGACGGTGCGATCCGCCATCGTGGCGTTTTCGATCGGGACCAGTTCGTCGAGCCGGCCTTCGGTGATGACGAAGCCGCCGACATGCTGGGAGAGGTGGCGGGGGAAGCCGATGATCTCGAAGATCAGTTCCATCGTCAGTTTCAGGCGGTGATCGTCGGGGTCGAGGCCGATTTCGCGCATGCGCTGGTCTTCGAGGCCGTTGGTCGAGAAGAAGCCCCAGAGTTGCGAGGACAGCGCGCCGATGGTGTCCTGGCTGAGGCCCATGGCGCCGCCGACTTCGCGGATGGCGCGTTTGCCGCGATAGTGGATCACGGTGGCGCAGAGCCCCGCGCGGTGGCGGCCGTAGCGGTCATAGATGTGCTGGATCACCTCTTCGCGGCGTTCATGTTCGAAATCGACGTCGATGTCGGGGGGCTCGTCCCGCGCTTCGGAGACAAAGCGCTCGAACACCATGGTGCCGATCTCGGGCGAGACGGAGGTGACGCCGAGGCAGTAGCAGACCACCGAGTTGGCGGCGGAGCCGCGCCCCTGGCAGAGGATACCGCGTTCCCGCGCAAAGGCGACGATGTCGCGCACGGTGAGGAAATAGGGTTCATAGTTCAATTTTCCGATCAGGGTGAGCTCATGGCTGAGCAGGGTTTTCACCTTGTCGGGGGCGCCGTGGGGATAGCGCCAATGCAGGCCTTCCTGTGCCAGGCGCGCGAGGCGTTGGGTCGCGGTTTCCTGTGCGGTGATTTCGCTGGGGTATTCGTAGCGTAGCTGGCCGAGGTCGAACTGGCAGGTTTCGGCGAGCTGGGCGGCGCGGGTGACGGCCTCGGCATGGGGGCCGAGCAGGCGGCGCATCTCGGCATCCGAGCGCAGGCGGTGTTCGCCATTGGCCAGCGCCTTGGTGCCCAATTCATCAACGCGGCAGCCCTGGCGGATCGCGGTGACCACATCGGCCAGCTTGCGGCGGCGACCGTGGTGCATGATCGGGGTGGCCGAGGCGAGGGTGGGCAGGTTCAGATCCTGGGCCAGCCCTGCAAGGCGGTCGAAACGGGGCCTGTCCTGCCCGTCGTAGCGCGGGCTGAGGACGAGATGGGTCTGCCCGGCAAAGCGGCGCGACAGCTGCTGCGCCTGTGTGTGCCATGCGCCCGCGCCGTCCGTGACTGTCGGGACATGTGTCGGCGGGTGCAGGAGCCAGTGCAGGCCGTGCGAACAGTGCAACAGGTCGTCGAGCGTGAGGTGGCAGTCGCCCTTGGGCGCGCGGCGGCGGCCGGTGGTGAGCAGGCGGCAGAGCTGCGCCCAGCCTTGCCGCGTGGCGGCCAGCGCCGTGACGGTGAAGCCGGTGTCGGTGACGATGCGCGCACCGGGGATCAGGCGCGGCACATGGGTGAGTGCCTGTGACCGTGCGTGATCGATGTGATCGGGCACGGGTGGGCCGATCGGGCCGTTCTTTGCTTCGAGCGTGGTACGTTCGCGGATCAGGCGGGTGATCTGTTTGGCTTCGGACCAGGCGCGGACGATGCCGGCCACCGAGTTGGTGTCGGTGATGGCGATGGCCGAGAGGCCCAGCGTGGCGGCGCGATCCATGTATTCCTCGGGATGGGACGCCCCGGTGAGGAAGGTGAAGTTGGAGGTGATCGACAGCTCTGCAAACATGTCGTTCTTTTATGTTCTTTCTTTGTTCCAGTTCCAGTGATTCGAGTCGGATCGAGCGTCTTTCCCGGTGGATCGGGAGGCGTTGGCATATTTGGAAAGAGAAGAAGATCAGGACGCGGGCGTGACCAGCCATGTGAGCACATGGGTGTCGGTCTGGCTGTGCCTGAGCGTGAAGCTCTGGCCGGCGCCGAGAGCTTCGGTCAGGTTGGTTGCGAGGGTCAGCGTCAGGCTGCGCGCGTCTGGCGGGCTGCGCAATGTGGCAGCGTCGAAGCCGAAATGCCGGTTGACGCGGGGATAGAGCGCCTTGAACAGCGCCTCTTTGGCGGAAAAGGCGAGCGTGGCATTCGTGGCGACAGGAAACGCGCCCTTGGTGATCGTCTCGCGTTCCTCGGGGCTCAGGGTTTCGGAGAGGATCGCCGCGAGGCTGCGGCCCGACGCCATGGCCTCGGTGTCGACGCCGCAGGTCTGTTCCGTGTTGCGTGACAGAAGGCAGGCGCAGCGCCCACGCGCGTGGCTGATCGACCCCGTGAGGCCTGCGGGCCAGACCGGTGCGCGGCTGGCTGCGTTGGAGACCGGTGTGGGCGCGTGGCCGAGCAGCGCCATGGCCGCCAGGGTCATTGCCCGGCCGGCCAAGTATTCGGCCCGGCGTTTGTCCACGGCTCGGTGCAGCCTGTCCGGCAGGGGGATGTCGAGGGCTCCGAAGAGCTCTGGCGTGAAGGCGGTGTCGCGATACGCAGCCGTGACGAGCACGGTGTCGGGGAGGCCGCTGTCCTCGGTCCGCAGGTCCGACAGGAAGCCTTGGGCGCGGGTCTGCAGGTCTGACAGGAGGCTCTGGGTCATGGCTGTTTGACATCGGCGCACAGGCGCCTTCGGTCAAGGAAAAACGCCCGTGCATTTACTTGGGACATGCGCTTGGGTAAGGCGATGGCACAAGCGTGGAGGCGTCAGAATGTCGGAATCCCCCCCGTCGCGCGGGGTCGTATACGTGGCCTGGGGCAAGGCCCATGTGGATGTGGCGCGGCGATCGGCAGCATCGGTCAAGACGCACAACCCGGATCTGCCCTGCGCGATCTGGTGTGCCGAGGGTGATGACGTTTCGGGGTTCGACCAGAGCTTTGTCATTCCCGCCGACATGACCCGGCCCAAGGTGGGGGCGCTGAAGTTCAGCCCCTATGACGAGACCCTGTACCTGGACAACGACACCATGATCCGGGCTGATCTGTCGTCCTTGTTCGACCTGTTGCAGAAGTTCGACCTGTGCGGCGCGCATGTGATGCTGTGGCACCGGCCGCGACACAGGCGGATGTGGCGGACCGAGGTGCCGGAGACCTTTCCCGAGATCAATTGCGGGGTGCTGCTCTATCGCAGGAACGCGGCAACCGACCGGTTTTTCGACGATTGGCAGGCGGCTTATGATGCGGCGGGGATGAAGATCGACCAGCCGACGTTCCGGGAAACGCTGTGGCATTCCGATCTGCGGTTCTACGTCTTGCCGCCGCAATTCAACAAACGTGTTTTCGAGGCGTCAGAGCTGATCTATTCGGACCAGCCGAAGCCGCGTATCCTGCATATGCCGATCCTGCGGCCGCAGAAGACCC